>Ga0307509_10003040_pt1 | contig 26111 bp, 17 predicted proteins | sample 10_EM_MG_FD_202245 | JGI IMG/M metagenome (GOLD analysis project Ga0307509, IMG submission 202245) | Populus trichocarpa ectomycorrhiza microbial communities from riparian zone in the Pacific Northwest, United States - 10_EM | ecosystem: Host-associated > Plants > Roots > Unclassified | place... | reverse complement strand
TATGAAGATGGCTTGTGTCGCTTAAAAATCACCCTTTTAGGAAAATGCGAGGGAATGCATGTTGCCAAGCTATGTTGAGACAACTCTTATTACCTTGTTTGGCAGAATGGGGGATCCGTGGGTGAAACATCGCATTTTGCTGGTATAAAAAAACGTTGCTGGCATTCTATAGGGGTGGTCTGAGATCCGCTGGTATAGAATAGGTTTTCCCGCAAGCAGACCCTACTCTCTTCGTCACCCTACCACACACCTCGCCGTATGAGTTTGGTTTTCGGAATTACGTTTTATTGCCCTCAGCTATAAGAACTCGAATAACGGCATTTATTTACCCCCCTTTTCACCTCAATACGGGACAATGTATCGCGATTCAGTAGATACTGCCTATAGGCACCTATTCTATCAACCAAAACACAGTAGGACACCCCTCCACTCTGTCTCCAGTATAGGGCATGAGGGAATAGTAAAGCTACTACTCGAGCGGAAAGGTGTGAGCATCAATAACTTAGGCGGGGAAAAAGAATTGGTCAAACACCACCCTCGTTGGAGGCTAAAGGCGGGTCTGGAGGAGTAGCAGGCCGCTATGGTAATAAGATGCCGGTATCCAACCTAACACGCGCGGAAAGAACAGCAAACTTGGTACAGTAGGCCCGATGTGTGAGGCCTAACGCGTCTCTGCATCTGCTGAGACGAGGGATCAGGATGTCGCGAATTGGTAACAGATTCCCACACCCTACCCGTGCCACGCACTAATCCCTAAGCGATATAATACTTCCGAGCGGCCCCCGAGCCCTCTCCCGAATGTACCAAGGGCATACCCCTCCCGGTGACCTCACCGGGTTCCTTGGCTCTTATCCGGCTCCCAGATAGCTAATATCGTAGCATTTTCTTAATTTTGCCGCTCTTTCTTCCTGTCTCGTCGGCACTCACACAACTATGATACCACCATTTTCGGGCGGCTCTTCGCACTAGGTCCTTTGTGAATTTATTTCTAACCCCCTCCCGGAAAGGCCCCTCACCCTCTACGCGGGCATTGGGATAATAGCTCTATCTTCTCCCATACTCGAGTACATCGAAGTGGGGTATCGCACCCCAGGATTGCGGTTGCTGCTGGAGATTTAGCCTAATTTTTATTATAGTTAATTCTATCGCTGTTTCCGGTTTACATTAGATTTTGATCTCCGGGTATCCCACCCCGGCTCAACGCCCCCCCACCACCATCCTCTCCCTCTCGCGGAGACAGGCGTACACTGGATACCAGGTTACCTGGGAATCATAATTACAGCGGGGCAACAACCCTGTGGTTGAGGGCTTTTACCATCGTCGGAATAATGAATTTTTTAAGCCGCGATATCTAGCTGGATCCCTCCAATGACTGAGTATCTAAAAGCCGTATTAATATTATGAATAATAACATTCTAAATGGGAGCATGTGGCTGGAAGGATTTATTCCCTTACGAAGCTATTCCATTGCATGATAACGTGCATCGTATTTCATCTATGTACTAGTACTGGTAATTCCAACCCCACCCTTTCCGGAGCTGGGGGGTATTGAAGGAAACCCTAACCCTAAGTGAACGATGGGCGGGGAAGAGGGCAATGCGCTGGAGCCCAAGTAACTTACGGTATGATACGTATGATACTCCGGCACTCGAGCAGACGGTGGCGTCTCAAGGCATTATTTTCCGATACCCGTGGATAGCGCTAAAGTGTTTACCCAACTTTCTGCCCCCGGAAACTTCTTGTCGCCAGATGGTCAAAACATGAACGTTGCCTTGGAAGTAAGTTTGCAAATTCGACCGGACGTTAGACCGGACGCTACTGCAGGTACATCGGGTGCACGGATAAACACTGGCAAACCTTGAGACACCTCGAACCGCCAAGCCCGCCTTAATTGCACTTAAGGTGCGGTATTATACTCCCACCGACTAGAGATGCTAGATGGCTGTGTATAAGCAAACGGGCCTTTACCTTGGTTAGGGGCGAACCTGCGTACAAACAGTCCATACCTCCGGACTGCTGGCAACACTTGACCCTAGATCCTAGTTCACGCATCCTCTTGTAGTGAAGGGAGTGAATTTAAACTCGAGGGTATAATAGCAACGGAGAAATTTTTTGTGAGTTCTTGGCACTGATAATTCACCAAGAAGCTACCCATCAGTTATGATACGGCACATCGCATCGGCTAGTCGCATCACATCACGATCCGGAATAATTAATGTATATTCCAATAGATTATATTGCCCACAAGTCTTTTAATTTGGTCCCAGAGCGTAAACATGGGGGTTGCGATGTCTCGCTATGGCTATGGTGATGACATGCCGTTGCAACTACAGCATTACCAGAATAGGGTATGACATTACTTGGGCACATATTAAGTTACAGTGCTGATTGACGGAGAGGAAAACACCAAAAATCCGTGTCTGGTCGCACCGTGAATTATGTAGCTCGCGCGCAAGTCCCATGGAACGTCCAGTTATTCTTAACACCCATTGTAGCAATAATGTCGGAAAGGGCCCTAGTCGTATTATACTAAACCCCTACTCGAATAAGTTACTTTGCATCAAACACACTGTCCTATTGTCTCTTAGGAAAAGTAACCGAACATTTGCGATGCAACGGCTCACACTTCTTTGCCAACACCCAACTCAACAAATGACCTCCAAACCGCGACAAAAGAATATTTAAAAATAAAATAAATATATTATAATTCTAGTTAACACCTTGTGTATCATCTATTTGCTTTATTGAGATTTCTTGAGGCGATGAGGGTTTGGGGTGTTCGGGAGTGAGGAGGCGGGGTTGGGGTAATTTTGTGGAACGTTGCTGGGTCAAATGTTCGACTACTTTTGAAGGAGGGTTGTGGGAAGTAGTGGTAGAATAGGTCATGAAAGTTTGCACGGAACAAGATAATAATTAACTCCACTGATCCGCTAGCGCGGTATATACCATGTGTCCTGCTGTAGACACAGGAGTGATTTTAGTTTCACGAAGTTTAGGCTCTAGGCTGTAGGGATAGCCCATGTCTTCATCTGCCAACCGAGGGAGTAGTGATAGCCCCGCTTTCCACACACCCTCAGGAACTTTATTACCCAAACACTGCCATGCCTCATCAACTATCCTCTACAATATCCTGAAGCGCGAGGGTCAGAAAAGCACCCCAAGTCTTACCCCCGTTACCGAGTCCCCCCGTAATCCTGATCCTCGAGGATATAATATTTCGATTAATACCAACGGCCCCCGAATTCATAAAACAAGCTTTTTTTTTTTTGCACACAACACCAACTATTTCAACATGCCTAACTGTCACGACATTGGAGCCCGCAATGATCGGCACGAAATCCTAACTTGGTTGTCGCCTCTCGAGCCCCACATACGACACCACGACATTCAAACAAGCCGCGTCAAGGGAGTGGGTGACTGGCTTCTGCGCACAAAGGAATTCCGAGGCTGGCAGAGCGGCGACTTCCAAGGTGAATGGCAAAAGGCAACCATATTTTGCTCCGGCAATCTAGGGGTCGGCAAGACCTACATCAGGTAAGAGATTCGGGCTCAGAGAGAGCTCAGAATATTTTCCTAACGAGTTATAACCCTAGTTCTCTAGTAATAGATACCTTGTGCGATGAGGCGGGAGAGGCCGGAGGAGATATTGCCCTGGCTTGTTTCTATTTCGACTCTATGGCCCAAAAGGAACAGTCTGCGGCCAGTGTGTTAGGTGCTCTTCTAAAGCAGGTTGTCGGTGGTTTTAGGAAGATTCCCAAAGAAATAACGGATGCGTTTCAAAGGCATAAAAAATTCATCGGCGGCCGGAAATTGCAACTTCCAGAGATCGTGAAGATGTTGGGGATCTTTTCATCTAGGCAGCCTACATTTTTCTGCCTCGACGCTGTGGACGAATGCGCTGCGCCAGATCGAGCTAAAATCCTTCTCTCGCTCAGGGACATCGTCGAAATGTCCCCGACTACCCGAGTGTTCCTAACCGGGAGGCCACATGTCAGTAGCGAAGTAGGAAAATATCTCGCTGAGGCAGTAACCCTTGTGTCGATAAACCCCCAGGAGGACGAAGTCATCCAATACATCTACACAAAACTTGAGGAAGATACAACCTCGGAGGCGATGGATGAGAGATTGGAGGGAGAAATTGTGAAAAAGCTTCTGGGGGCTTTCTCGAAGATGTGAGTATCATCGGCTAAATGGGAAATCCTACCGAGGATATCCGCTGACAGATTTTTATCTAGATTTCTATTAGTCGCTTTAAGCCTCGATTCTATTTTGCAGGAAACTACCATTCATCGGCGGCGGGAAAGACTCGGGCTCCGGGTATTGACGGATGGATTGTCCCTGGGAGATGCCTACCGTACAACCCTAGACCGGATCAAGGCACAGGACGGTCAGAAATCTGGGCTCGGGATGACTGCTCTAGTGTGGATATGCTATTCGGAGCGGCCACTTAGAACGGAGGAGTTATGTCAGGCCTTGGGCGTGGAAATAGGATCGACCGATTGCAATGGTGACAATGCTCCCTCAATACAGACATTGCTAAGCTGCTGCCAAGGGTTTGTGATGGTGGATAAAGAGGGATCGATCGTTCGGCTCGTCCACTACACGCTCCGAGAGTATTTGACAAGTAATCGTAGCTTTTTCCCGAGCACTCACTCGACAATTGCGGAGACCTGCTTGACATATCTGAACTCTCATCAGGTAATGGCCCTTTCGAACTTATGGGCTCAGTGTGCTCATCTCTCACCCTTCCTGGAATATTCATCTTTATACTGGGGAGTCCACATGAAGAAGGAACTCACGGAGTGTGGGAAAGCGCTTGCACTGAAACTCTTTAGCCGCTACGAATACCATATATCAATTAGGCTACTCTTGGAACACACACTCGGTCGACATCCTCTCGATTCAATCGTCAACTTTCGCAAGTTCACGGGGCTACACTGTGCGTCGATATTTGGCCTTGTTGAGGTTCTGAGAACTTTGACAGTGATGGATTGTGTCGATATAAACATCATGGACGAAACTGGCTCTACGCCGTTCTTATGGACTGCTATAAGTGGACACGAGGAAGCATTACAGTTGTTACTAGGACGGGGAGACGTTGACCCTAATAAGCCGGACGGCCGCGGCCGGACACCGATATTGTGGGCTGCCCGGAATGGACATGATGAGGTGGTGAAGCTGCTACTTAAGCGGAAAGAGGTCAACCCCGATAAACCAGACATGTGGGGCCTAACCCCAATCTTGCAGGCCTCCGGGAAGGGGCATGAAGCTATAGTCAAGCTATTACTTGGACGGAGGGAAGTCAAACCAGATAGACCAGGTCACATCTTCCCAACAGCACTCTCGCGGGCTGCTGAGAATGGACATGAGGGGGTGGTGAGGCTCTTACTTGGACGGAGAGACGTCAAACCCGATAGGCCAAACAAGTGGAACCAAACGCCAATCTTGCGGGCTGCCGAGAACGGACATGAGGCAGTGGTGAAGTTGTTACTTGGGCGGAAGGACGTCAACCCTGACAGGCTCGACAAGCATGACCGAACACCAATATCGTTGGCTGCCGGGAATGGACATGAAGCAGTGGTGGAACTGTTACTTGGAAGGAAAAACATCAACCCCGACAGGCCAGACAAGTACGGCCGAGCACCAATCTCCCAGGCTGCCGGGAATGGGTGTGAAGCAGTGGTAAAGCTGTTACTAGAACACGGAGACGTCCTAGCTGATAGGCCAGATCGGTGGAATCGTACGCCAACCTCCTGGGCTGCTGAGAATGGACACGAGTCTGTGGTGAAGCTCTTACTTGGGCGCGAAGGCGTCAGCCCTGATAGGCTAGACTTTGTCAACCGAACACCAATCTCGTGGGCCGCTGGGTGTGGGCGTGAGGCGGTGGTGAGGCTGTTACTAGGACGGAGAGACGTCAACCCCAATCGGCCAGACTATAATGGTCAAACGCCTATCCTGAGGGCAGCTGGGAACGGATACGAGGCAGTGGTGAAGCTGTTATTAGAACGCAAAGACGTCAACCCCTGGAGGCCGGACAGGCGGGGGAGAACACCAATGTCGTTGGCTACCGTGAATGGACATGTGGCAGTGGTGGCGCTGTTACAAAAACGGGAAGGCGCCAACTCCGATAAGCCTTATATATGAGGCCTGCCACCTCCCACGTTATACTCAAAAGACGGCTTAGGTTGTTGCACAGTCGGTAATTGACTTTTAAGCCCGACCTGAACTCCGCCAAATCCCGAGGATCTATAATGCATCCTCCCCATCCTCGAGCGCCTACCCCCTGCCTGCCTGGTTGCATCAAGTACATATCCCTTCCGGTGGCCTTCCCACCCTACGGAGGCCCTTGGCTATCTACGGGGGCCGTGAAATAATGGCCCCTAATTCTCTCTTTTACCCTCCAATCCTATCTGATCTGAGTCGAAGTGGATGATTGTAAGATACCCACCACGGTCGTTGTTCCGGGATGGAATTTAGGCGCCCTTTTTTTATGATATTATCTAACTCCGCCCCGGTTTTCGGTTTGTAGTGGATTTTGCTTTCCGTGTATTTAATCTTTATTCATGATAGTTTCTTGTTTCCCTTCCCCCTCTCGTTCCTCCCATGCATATAGGTGTACGTTAGATACTAAGATATTTATAATCAGTGTACCTGAATTGGGGAAGGAGTCGATGGGTAGGAATTTTATCATTCTCACTGTAAACAATGTTTTTTTTGACTTGTAATATCTAACTCGGTTGCAGAAATCGATGGGCATCCGCAAGGCTTATTACATTTATCCGTGGTTACGTTCTTGATGTGGGTCTTTCATGGTAAAAAAGAAGGACGTCTGCGATTGGTTCAGGAAGCCCCAGCGCCGTCAATAACACTAATAACTCAAACTACTGGATCATGGATCCTCTCTTTTCTTCGCCACAGATTGTTTATACTTTCGTTTATATAGCATGATACTTGACAGGCGAGATCTAAGATGAGGAATACGAGTGACATCTGGTGATGACATGCCAACACGATTGAAGCGCATAGGGCGCACAAGCATGCCAGTGCGCAGGGGTAGAAAGAACCAAGCGTATACCGGGTACGGGGGCTTGATTAAACTTAGAGCTCAATTGTACTATACAGGAAATTGGGTTTGCAGTATTGCCGGCATGTTAACAAAAGGGTTTAAAGCTCCGTGTGGAACTTGGATCCACCAATTGCAGACCGGTATAGCCAGGTTATCCGTAGGATCGGACGATTTATGGATATGAAGTCTCCGGGAGAGTAGTAAAACCGCAGCCTGCGCGGCGGTTTGCGGGGCGGTCTCGATGAGGGTCAAAGTGACTGATTCAACACCTTTACAGCCTAATCGGAGGGACATGTGAATACCTTTCCTATCGTTGCGGAACTGACGGTAGAAAGGAAGGTAGCTCGGGATTACAAGAGCGCTTTAATCACAGGTTAGTGACAATTAATTTTATCAAACTCTGTTTGAAGAATTCAAAGTGCCCGCCAACTGCGCATTCCGCCGCCCTCCGAGGGCTGCGTTGTAGTGGCAAGCTCACAATGAATGATGGGCGCTTATTAAGTTTCCGGGGAGTGGCGGAGTGGCTGTTTCTACCTCCTGCACTGCCCTAGCCACAGGCGTGATATTGGTTTCACAAAGTTCAGGAAGGATGATTAGTCCAAGCGCTCATGGCCTAGGCTGGGCAATGGTGATCGACCCCGCTTTTTTTCAACTCTCTGGAATTCTATCACTTAACACTACCGTACTTCATCAACCCATCTTCTACAACATCCCGAAGAGCGAGAAACAGAAAAATGTCCCAATATCAAGGCCCCGTTACCGGAAATACAAATTCTTTTAATACCACCGGCTCCCAAAACCACAACACGAACTCTTTTAATAACAGCAACCGCTCTTTCAATACCACCAATATTTCCGTCACCGATGATAGGGCTGAAATCCTGACTTGGTTGTCGCCTCTAGAGCCTCGCTTGCGCCATTCCGACCTCGAATCACGCCGGGTTGCCAACGTGGGGGGCTGGGTTTTACAGACAGAGGAATTTCGAAACTGGAAGCGCTGGGGTGGCCAAGGTGGGTCGCAAAATGTGACAATATTTTGCTCGGGCAATCCGGGTGTCGGTAAGACCTACATAAGGTAAGAGGGGCGACATCGGAAAGAGGGCGCTAGGCTGGATATTATTGACGGAGCGCAATTTTAGTTCACTTGTAGTAGACACCTTGTGCGATGAGGCCGGCGAGGCTGCGGAGGATATTTCCGTGGCGTGTTTCTATTTCGACTTCGCGGCCCAGAAGGAGCAGTCCGCGGGGGGCATGTTGGGTGCTCTGCTGAAGCAGGTGGTCGCCGGTTTTGGCTACGTTCCCAAAGAAATCCGGGATGCTTTTGAGAAGCATCAGAAAGTCATCGGCGGCCGGGGGCTGCAACTGCATGAGATTGTGAAGTTGTTGGGGAGCCTTTCGTCGATGCGCCCCACGTTTTTCTGCCTGGACGCTCTAGACGAATGCGCAGAACTACATCGAACCAAGATCCTTATTTCGCTTAAGGACATCATGAAAGTTTGTCCAGCCATCCGCCTGTTCTTAACCGGGAGGCCGCATGTAGGTGGTGAAGTGGGAAGACATCTCCCTAGTGGAGTAGCCGTTCTATCGATAAGTCCCCGAAAGGATGATCTTATCCAATATATCCACACGAAACTTGCCGAAGACACAATGTTGGGAGGGGTAGATGAGAGATTGGAGGCGGAAATTGTAGATAAGATTCCTGGAACTGTCTCGGAGATGTGAGTACGACCGGCTAAATTGGAAATCTTGCCCCGGATATCCGTTGACGGATACTGTATATATCTAGATTTCTATTAGTCTCTCTGAACCTCGATGCAATTCTACAGGAGACTACCATCTATCGGCGGCGAGAAAGGCTCCGGATAATGACGAATGGCTCGAGCCTCCAAGATACTTACGGGGCGACATTAGACCGGATCAAGGCACAGGGTGGTCAAAAGTTCAAACTCGGAATGACGACTTTGATGTGGATATGTCATTCGGAACGGCCGATGGGAGTGGAGGAGTTATGTCAGGCATTGGGCGTGGAAGTAGGATTGGCAGATTGCAATGAGGACGACGTTCCCTCAATGTTGACAGTGTTGAGCTGCTGCCAAGGGCTCGTGATAGTGGATAAGGAGGGATCGACAGTTCGACTCATCCACTACACGCTCCAAGAGTATTTGACAACCCATCCCAACTTCTTCCAGAGCCCTCACTCGACCATTGCGGAGACGTGCTTGACATATCTGAATTCACAGCAAGTAATGGCCCTTTCAGGCACTCCCGATTGGCCGGCTCAACACCCACCCTTCCTCAAATATTCGTCTTTATACTGGGGAGCCCACATGAAAAAGGAACCCTCGGATGGTGGAAAAACGCTTGCGCTGAAACTCTTTAGCCACTACCAACGCCATAGATCGATTGAGTTGCTCTTGGAACACATCCAAGACAGGGGCAACTGGTATAATTTCAGCAAGAGGGTGGACTTTTACGAATTCGCGGGACTACACTGTGCCTCCATATTTGGGCTTGTAGAGATTGTGAGGACTTTGACAATGATGGCTGGTGTCGATATAAACTTCGCAGATGAAACTGGTGCTACTCCTCTCTTATGGGCTGCTATGAGTGGGCATGAGGTAGTTGTGAAACTGTTGCTGGGATGCGAAGACGTTGATCCCGATAGGCCAGACAAGGCAGGCAGAACACCACTATCGCGGGCTGCCGGAAATGGACATGAGGCAGTGGTGAAGCTCTTATTGGGGCGCGAGGACGTCAACCCTGATAAGCCAGACAACGGCGGCCGAACACCAATATCGTGGGCTGCCGGAAATGGACATGAGGCAGTGGTGAAGCTCTTATTGGGGCGCGAGGACGTCAACCCTGATAAGCCAGACAACGGCGGCCGAACACCAATATGGTGGGCTGCCGGGTATGGACATGAGGCAGTGGTGAAGCTCTTATTGGGGCGCGAGGACGTCAACCCTGATAAGCCAGACAACGGCGGCCGAACACCAATATCGTGGGCTGCCGAAAATGGACATGAGGCAGTGGTGAAGCTCTTATTGGGGCGCGAGGACGTCAACCCTGATAAGCCAGACAACGGCGGCCGAACACCAATATCGTGGGCTGCCGGAAATGGACATGAGGCAGTGGTGAAGCTGCTCCTTGGACAGGAAGGCGTTAACCCCGATAGGCGAGACACGTGGGGCAAAACACCTATCATGCTTGCGACCAAGAATCGACATTGGGCAATGGTGGAGCTTCTGAAGGGCGGGGAAGGCGCCGCCGCGGATATGCCTGACATATGAAGCTTACCGCACTCACATATCCTACTAAAATGAGTTGTCAGGATGTTACAAAATTGATAACAAATCCCCAAACTCTGTCCCCCATCGACCGATCGCCAGGATATAATATAATATATTAACTCCTCCCCTACCTCCGGATCAAAACCCTCCCAGTCGTCCTAGTGGCACTAAGAATGTTCCCCTTCCTGAGGCCCAATAACCTTCTTTCGCTCTTGTTCAACTCCCAAGCATCTATCCTATGCGATCTCGTTGACTCTGTCCCTTCTTATGCCCATCTCTGTCTTGATAGCCACGTAACTTCCCTCTTGTGAGGCGATTTTTTGCACTAGGTCCTTCGGGACTATTCATATATCTCTTATGGAATGCTCCTTACTGTCTAACTTACGCGGTAGTGGAACAACGACGGCTGATTCTCTCCTTTTATTTCCAATTTCAGTATAATGGAAGTTCAAGTAGGGTCTTGTACTCGAGGGTTGGGGCTGCGCATAAAGTTTAGGCTCGCTTTCTCATGGCATCCACTCCCGTTACCGTTTTCGGCTTACAATAGATTTTCTTTTTGCAGATTCTGTCTTTGTTCTTTCTACTTTCTCCTCTCCCCCCCATTTCTCCTGTCGGCATAGATCCACGTTAGACACTTGGTTATTTAGATATAGTCGGGCAAGCCTATTGTCTGAGACTTTACCATTGTCACAATAAAGAATGTTTTAACCCGCAATATCTAGCCCTCCTGCAGAACCGAATGAGGACCCCATTACCCCATTGGAGTATATGGCTATATTCAAAAGGTATCTATCAACTATTAAATATCCACTGCATGCCTAATCCCCGAGAATAGGACTACCCCCGTCGCGAATCGTGCTCAATGAAGCAAACCCTAACCCTCTAATAACGAAGAGTGAGAAAGAGACCAATGATGCACTGCACTGCGTCGCCCGGTATCTTAAAACGCCAGGCACTTCCTGTGCATGATAAATATCCCACGAGATGCCCATTGCAGGCAAGATACCTCCCCTCCAGCCTGTCGACCATTACGGCGCAAGTAGATCCTAGCTCTCTTCATGAGAGCATCTCACTAACACACACCTCAGGGTAAGGGTTGGTTTTGGAAATGTTGCACCGCCCCCGGCCACCAGCGCCCGACCAGCGAGACCCCCCCCCCTCTCCCTCCCACTTCAATATAGGAACCTGATGTACCGTGCTTCAGTAGATACCTATGGGCCCACATTCAATCAACCAAATCACCGTAGCACTCTCCACCTCTGGGTTCCGGTATCGGGTATGAGGGAACAGTGAAGCAACTACAAGGGCGGAGGAATGTGAGCATCGACGGACGGGAAAAAAGAACCGGTCAAATACCTCTCCTGTGCCTACTGAAGGAGTATATAAGATATAGTGAGAGAAACGGAAAAACAGCTGCGTAGGCGGACTGCAGGGGACTGCCAGGATTGCGGGGGGACTATAAGGGGTATCAGAAAATGGTAGGGTGTGGGTAAGGACTGAGGGGGGGGGGCACAGACGGCAGGTCTTAGGAATGACGGCCGGGCACATGAGGGAAATGAGGGGGACGGCCGGTAATGGCTGAGGACGGCCGGGGGCTGCAGACAAACTATGAGTGATACGGTAATGCTATATAACCTACACAATAAGCCATGTGCCTGCGAGAAAAAGAAGAAGGTTAAACAGATCATCAAGTGCTCCAAGTATTAAGATAAGACTGAGCCAATCATTCCGCCACGAGCCTTATTTTCCCTTTAAAATACTTTCATAAGTCTTGTACAGTACTTTAAACATAGTCATAGTGATGTCGCAAAAAAGCCAAAGTAGTGAGGCAACCGAAGTTGATTCGAAGCACAAATGCCTGGGATTTTCCAGAAGAGTTAGCGGGAAACTCAATTGACCTTCTCGCAGGATATCCGCAGCCAATATGAGAGCCCTCCGACCGCGATAGTGCTAGTGCCCTCTCTAGCGAGGATATGGTTACCGTGCAGATCCATGCCGGTGGTTTCTGAGTTCTAATTTGACAAACACTTTTGGCTTTTTTGTTTCTTCAAGACGTTTTCTTCCTTGCTTATTAGTTTACGAATATGGTACATGACTTGCCTGATCATGTATATATGAGCGAGATTAAATTATGAACCAGAAGTTTCCGAGCATATCATACCAGCGGGAGGAATGTAACTGTTAGAGTTCACAGAAGTGGATAGTTGTTTCCTTTGTTCTAGACGGAAGGATAGACGGGATAGTAGTTTTAGTTGTTTCATTTGTTCTAGACGGAAGGATAGACGGAAGGATAGATGGAATGGTTTTTTGGTTATGTCTTTCCTTTGTTTAGAGTACGGAGATCGATAGGCAGAAGGGGATTACGCATGAAGGAGAGATTGATAGGTGTGGCAGACGATAGATTGATTGAGAGAGTTTTTTTATATAGACTTATGTTTGGTTAGTTAGTTTTGTGGAGATGACGAGCGAATGAAGTTTTTGATTCTCCCCAGTACCCTTTTAGTTTTGCCCTAGTCTAGTTCGACCGGTTGACCGTTGCCTGCGCATTATCCTCGCAACAGTAACAAGGTCCTTTTTTTCCAACTTTCTTATGGACCTTTTTCTAGCATGCTATTTTCTTGTGCCCAATGATAACTATGATGATAATTAAGCTTATTACCTGCAAAATTCTGTTGATTGAGGACTTTTTTAGGTTTTTGGATTTTCAAGTTTTAAGACTTGGGCGTAGTGGCGGTTTTGTCGCTATAGGCCGCCGTATACTATTTATTTACATTTTCAATACTTTTTTTCTTTCGCTTTCCTGATATTGGGGCTGGTGGGGGAGTGGCATTGTCATGGCGGAGTCTTTCTTGTTGATAGGTGTGCGGTTCATTTTGTCCAGGGAGAAATATCAACGCAAGACACATTGGTAGATTTTACCTCTCACAAGTCTTTTTATTTGATCCAAGACATTAAGTACTAGGATTGCGATGACCCGCTGTGCTGACCACTCGCCGTTGCAAATGCTACCGGAATTGGGTATGGTACTCCATTCAGCAGTCGGGTGTTGGCGTGGTGGGGTATTCATTTTTTTCCGGAGTGATGTGGTTGTTGACTTTGAGATTTTGGCGTTGCTGCTCATCACTTTTGTCGCCAACCAGGTACCGTACTGTGGGGGAGAAATCAGGCTTTTACTTAATTTGCATAGCTTAGCTAGTCTGCGGGCAACTTAGAGTGCATGGATAGTGGCTCACGAAATATCCCTGCCCGGGAAGGGGAGTACGCGCGCTTGTTGTTGAATGGTGGGCGGGAGTGCGCCACGTTTACTACAGGGGTGGCTGTTGCTTAGTCTTGACTGACAGGGGGTGGCAGAGGTTCTATTCGGACGATCTTTCTTTTCTTTCTTTCTTGACGGCGACAACAAAAGCAGCGGTTTTTCTTTTCAGACAACGGGCGAAGAAAAAACTTTGGGAGAGTGCGCAACAAGAAGGAGGCTCAAGAGGCGAATCGCCTTTTCTTAGATAGTCGGACAGCCGGACAAGGCTGGGCCTTCTTTTTGCTTGGATTTTTTTTCTTTCTGTGGGCCTTCTCGGGTGAGAGGTTTGCCAATTATATTAGGAGAGTTGAATTGATCGTGACTTGTGTGGTTTCTCTTTCCAGAGGGGACCTACTAATAGTGACGATTGTTGGCTCATACATCTTCAAGTTGTGCTTCCGAAAGTAGACAAACTAACCGGTATTTCTTCGTTTCAGTACTATCCTTCCACCTTCCGAGCATCTACTATTCCCATCTCTAAAGCGCTTGTGTGCAAATTAAGCTATGGTACGTAGTAACGGTACAATAAAGAGCCTGAATAGGCGATGTCGCAGAGAGGATAATGTCGCAACTCTAAGAAAATCAAGCGTATTAGTAGATAAACAGGATTTACTTTGGATGGTTGCAACCAGTTTCGCCACGCGCGACATTATTCTGTCGGCGACATTGGCCGCCCATGCTCTCGATTCCCCAGTGATGCGAGCTTCAGGCGTAGCACGGGTTAACCATTAATTCGCTTGTCCCTCGTGGATTGTGTGGGTTTATATCATAGTTCAAAGCTTTCTGCGAGCCAGAGCTCGTTGCGCAGGTGCTCCCTATGCAGGGGGGGGTCGTGGTGAGATCGGTTTCACAAAGTTAGGCCGCCTACATGGGCCAAGCTTTCATCTATCAAGCGAGGTAATGGTGGGGCGCCCCGCTTTTCTCTCACTTCATGGAATTGTATCACCAAACACTACAACACTTCAGCCCATCTTCAACGATATCCCGAAACGCGAGGTACCGAAAAACGTCTCAAGATACTAGTTCCGTCACTCAGTCCCCCCATAATCCTGATCCCCAAGGATATAACCTTTGCACTAATACCACTACTTTTCACAATCATAATCGCAGTCTCGTTAATACCACCGACTCCAAAAATCATAATTCTTCCCCTCCTTCCCACAACACCGACAATTTTAGTATGCAGAATCTTATTGCAGCCAGCAATGATCGGTCCGAAATCTTGACTTGGTTGTCCCCCATTGAGCCCCACCTACAACACCACGAGATTCAAACAAGCCGCATTAAGGACGTGGGCGACTGGCTTCTGCGCACGGAGGAATTTCGAAGCTGGAGAAACCGTGATGGCCGAGGCAAATCACAAAAGGAAACTCTATTTTGCTCCGGCAATCTAGGGGTCGGCAAGACTTACATCAGGTAAGGCATCCAATGTTGGAGGGGGAAGCACAAAGACGGATGTTTTTGCTGACAATCTACAATTTTAGTTCACTAGTAATAGATACCTTGTGCGATGAGCCCGGAGAAGCCGAAGAGGATATTGCGGTGGCCTGCTTCTATTTCGACTCCACCGCCCAAAAGGAACAGCTCACGGCGAGTGTGTTGGGTGCCCTTCTGAAGCAGGTTGTCGGCGGTTTTGAGAAAATTCCTAAAGGAATAACGGATGCGTTTCGAAGGCATAAAAAGTTCATCGGTGGTCGGAAACTACAACTTCCTGAGATGGTGAAGATGTTGGGAAGTTTCTCATCGACGCAGCGCACGTTTTTCTGTCTCGACGCCGTGGACGAATGTGCTGCACCAGAGCGAGCCAAGATCCTTCTCTCACTTCAGGAGATCATCAAAATTTCCCCGACCACCCGGTTGTTCCTAACTGGGAGACCACATATCAGTGATGAAGTGGGAAAGCACCTCCCTGAAGGAATAGCACTTATACCGGTGGGTCCCCCAATGGGTGACATTGTCCGATTCATCCACACAAAGCTTGCTCAAGACACAATTTCGGGCGAGATGGATGGGAGATTAAAGACGGAAATTGTCAACAAGATTCCGGAAAGTTTCTCGGACGTGTGAGTATCATCGGCTAAATAGGGAATCCCCCCCCAAGTATTCCGCTGACGGATGTGTATCTAGCTTTCTGCTAGTCTCTCTGAATCTCGAGGCAATTTTACAGGAGACTACCATCCATCGGCGGCGAGAAAGGCTCCGAATAATTACGGATGAATTGTGCCTAGAGGATGCCTACGGTGCAACCGTAGAACGGATCAAGGCACAGGGTAGTCGCAAATCAAGACTCGGAATGACGGCTTTGATGTGGATATGCCATTCGGAACGGCTGCTGCGGGCAGAGGATTTATGTCAGGTTTTGGCGGTGGAAACAGGGTCGACGGATTACAATGTTGAGAATTCTCCCTCAATACAGACAGTGTTGAGCTGCTGCCAAGGACTTGCTGTGATGGATAAGGAAGGGTCGGCTATACGACTAATCCACTCCACCCTCCGAGAATACTTAATCTGTCATCGCAACCTTTTCCAGAGCCCTCACTCAAGAATTGCGGAGACGTGCTTGACGTATTTGAATTCGCAGCAGGTACTGGCCCTTTCGAACCCCTGTGTTCGGAGCACTCAACACCTGCCCTTCCTCAAATATTCGGCATTATACTGGGGAGCCCACATGAAAAAGGAACTCACAGATCATGGGAAAACGCTTGCACTCAAGCTCTTCAGCCGGTACAGAAGCCATGTATCAATCAGGATACTCTTAGAGCACAAGCTTGGTCGAACATTTCTTTCCAGCTACTACAGGTTCACTGGACTACACTATGCATCCCTGTTCGGGCTTGTTGAGGTTGCGAGGGCTTTGATTGAGGTGGGGGGTATCGATATAAATTGCATGGATGATACTGGTTCTACACCACTCATATGGGCCGCTAGGAGTGGGCAAGGGGAAATTGTGAGACTGTTACTAGAACGGGAAGACATCAACCCAGATATGCCAGGCCGTACAGGACAAACACCTATCTCTTGGGCTGCCAAGAAGGGACATGAGGCAGTGGTTGGCCTGTTACTTGGACGGATGGACGTTGACCCCGATAGGCTAGACCGCAAAGGCCAAACACCTATCTCCTTGGCTTCTAAGAAGGGACACGAGGGAGTGGTGAAGCTGTTTCTGGGGCGGTGGGGCGCCAACCCCGATAGGCCAGACCGCAAAGGCCAAACACCTATCTCCTTGGCTTCTAAGAAGGGACACGAGGGAGTGGTGAAGCTGTTTCTAGGGTGGTGGGGCGTCAACCCCGATAGGCCAGACCGCAAAGGCCAAACACCTATCTCCTTGGCTTCCAAGAAGGGACACGAGGAAGTGGTGGGTCTACTACTTAGGCGGAAACACGTCAACCCCGATAGGCCAGATTGTAGTGGCCGAACACCAATCTCGCTAGCTATCCAGAATGATCACGAAGGAGTGGTGAAGGTCCTACTTAAATGCGAAAACATCAACCCTGATAGGCCAGACTGCAACGGGCAAACGCCCAGCTTGTGGGCTGCCAGGAGTGGACGTGAGGCAGTGGTGAAGCAGTTACTTGCCCGGGAAGACGTCAACCCTGATAGGCTAGGGGGATGGGGCAGAACGCCGATCTCATGTGCCGCAGAGAGTGGGCACGAGGCAGTGGTGAAGATGCTGCTCGGGCGAGCGGATGTCAACCCTGGTAAGAGGGATGAGTGGGACCGGACACCAATCTCGTGGGCTGCCGAGAACGGGCATGTGGGAGTGGTGAAGCAGTTACTTGAACGGAAAGAGGTCAATCCCGACCGACCGGCTAGATGGGACCGAACACCAATCTCCTTCGCCACTGAGAATGACCATGTGGCTGTGGTGGAGCTTCTGCTTGGACGGGGAGACGTCAACCCTAACAGATCAGACCACAATGGCCAAACACCACTCTTGTGGGCAGCTGAGGGTGGACACGACGCGGTGGTCAAGATGTTACTTAGACGGACAAGCGTTGAGCCCGATAGCCCGGACACGTGCAACCGAACACCAATCTCGTGGGCTGCCCGGAATGGACATGGAGCAGTGGTGAAGCTCTTACTGGGGCGGGGGGGCGCTAACCCCAATGGGCAAGACAATCACGGCCGGACGCCAATATCGTGGGCTGCCGGGAATGGACATCAGGTAGTGGTGAAACTCTTACTTGAGTGGGAGGACATCAATCCCGATAGGCCAGACCATGGTGGCCGGACACCAATCTCTTGGGCTGCTGGGAATGGACATGACCTCGTAGTCAAGATGTTACTTGCACGGGCAAGCGTCGACTCCGATTACCCAGACACACGGAACTCAACACCAATACCCTGGGCCACCGGGAATGAACATGGGGCAGTGAAGCATTCACTTGAGAGGGAGGACGTCAACCCTGACAGGCCCGATCATGGCGGCCGGACGCCAATCTCGTGGGCTGCCGGGAATGGGCGTGTGGCGGTCGTAGAGCTGTTATACTGGCGGAGAGATGTCGATGCTTTTGGGCCAGATAACAGCGGCCTAACACCAAACTCATGGGCTACCCAGGGTGGTCATGGAGCAGTGGTGGAGCTGCTACGTAGAGCCTGGTGGGAGGAGCAATGCCGACGTGAGGCTGAGTGGAAGATGTTAGTTGGATGGGGAGATGACGACCTATAAAGACTATAATACCTACAATGCCGCACTCCCCTATCTGGTTCAAAGGAGGGGCCAACGTGTCATAAAGCTGATAGCCGGCCTCAAACCCCCCGGCATCCCCGACCAATCGCGAAAATATTTAATACATCCTTCCAACCCTCCTACCCTGATCACAACCTTCCTAATTCCACCAAGGATATCCCTTCCAGTAATATCCCCGCCTTCTCTAGCTCTTGTTCAACCCCCAGACATCCGCTATCATCTTATCGGTTTCTTGGCTCCCCTCCCCCTCTTGTCATAACAACCGTGCAACCACCATCTCTCGGGGATTCCTCGCACTAAACCCCATGAGGCTCGATCTACATACCTTTTACGGGACGCCCACTATCGATGTAGAATAACACCCCCGATTCTCCCCTCCCATCTTCAAACCCGGTATAACCCAAGTTGAAGTAGGATATTCCACTAAATGGTCGTGGTCGCCGCATGAAGTTGAAGCTTACTTTTTACGATATCTAATCCTGTCCCGATTCCCGATTTACAATAGATTCTGCTTTTTGTGTACTTTATCTTTGCTCTCTATGCCCGCTTATTTCCCCTGCCCTTCTCTTCTCCTCGGTGAATATTGATGTACGTTAGATACCAAGTTATTTAGAGAGAGTACACTTGCGGTGGGGCAAGATGCATGCGATTAGGAATATTGCAATAGAGGCGACAGGAAATCTCTTAAATTGTGATGGCTAACGCTGGTGATGAAATAAATCTGCATCCAAAACTGATTAGCCTTATCTGTGGCGGATTCTGGATCTAAGTATGTTGTTATATTTAAAGGGTATCTACCAGTGCTCCGAATGGTTGGCAGAGGACCGGACTGGGCTAGCTAGGGCTGTCAAAATCAAGCCTATCCTAATGTTAGAAATTAGGCCAAACAAACGGTTATGATTGCCAGACCTAACTTTACCGGGGTTGGCCCAGCCGAGGGACTGAATGTGCAATGCTCTTTTGATGGATGGGCTTTGGTAGCATACCATCCCTCCAACTTCATACCCCTAGCCAAAACATGATGTTGGTTTTAGTTTTTTATTGATCAAGACTAGGAAAATCAATTGTCTTAAGAGAAAAAAAAGCTATATATGGCATAAAGCGGAACAATACCAACCCCCCCAGTTGAGCTCGAAATAGCGCTAATTTAGCACTTGTTCTGGAAGCTAGGAAAATGTTAGGGGGTGTTTGGCACCCAGCGTCTCCAAAAAACTGTTATTTCATAACGCGTTTTGCAGATTAGATTTAGAGCAGATTTCCAACAGAACAATCAAAAGAGATGAAAAAGCAATACATCATCCGAAAATGTCCTTACATAATCCCTTTGTATGCATTGTCAGTAGTCTATTCAAAATCTGATCTAAATGTAATCTGTAAAACATTTGTTGAAATAACTGTTATTTGAACATGTGGTGTGCCAAACACCCCCTTTAGTTGCATGTCACTGCGGGTGTCCGGCACAACACGTAGTTGTGCCTTTGTGTGGCTAGAAGATATATGTTAATAAGGCTTACAGTTTTGAGGCACCCAACGAGAAGGCAAATACTGTGAATTATTGCTCCTGTTAGACATCACAGGCAATCACTCCGCCTCAGAAGAATTCTTTCTTTATACCTTTCCTATGATGTCGCTCATTAGTTTCAGTTTCCTTTGTCAAACATGATCAACCAAAGCGGAGGAACAGAGATACCTAGCTTGTATAGTGTATGTGAGGATTCGCATACATGTCCGGAAGTGTCCGGAATGTAGCACGGAGGGATGCTCGGAATACTGAACGAACTGGGACTGAAATTCCTTGGTTTCTGCACATTCCCGGAATGATTTCCGCAGGTTGGGAAGCTCGCAAACGCTCTTTGCATTATTTCTATAAACTCCCTCTCCCATAGCTAGAAAGGATAAGCAAGTTGGACTGGAATCCAAAAGGATATACAGCTGTTTCCCCCTTGACTTCATTGCTTCCCTTTCCCACTCTCTTGAACCGACCCACTCGCCAATCCCCAATCAGCAATTCATAACAGCTCCCATATCGTATCTTACTAGACATGGCATATTCGGTCTGTGTATACCATACTCATTGCTATCCTGCATCAAGTATCGGGTATTTGGTTTAGTGTTACCCCGCACATTCAATGCCATCATGCATTAAATGCTTGGAATAGTACGGGGAGCTTTGGGACCATGATATAAGCATGGTCATCTATCAGTGTATATGACAGGGGATCATGATGTATCAGCAAAGTGAGATTATTCAGAGCTCGTTAAGCTTCCCTGCATTTTGTACGGAGTTATATTTCTCCTCACTATTTTTTAACTAGGATTGAAGAGTGTTGCCCATCAACCTTCCCTACAAGTCAGGATGTCATTATGCCTACTGTGATTGCACTTTCACATTTATTCTTTAAGGCTCCTGTGAAGTTCAAACAGGAAGATGCGGGAAAAATATACCATCTCACCCCCAATATGTGCACACGCCAGTTTGTTGTAAATGATTTGGTGACAAAAAACTGGGAATGTTGGCTATTTTCCACCGAAAACAGCCATTTTCAGAAAGTCACAGCGCGACACTACCTAGGTAAGAAATTTCAAGAAGCTGCTAGTAACATGAGAATATTTATTTGTTTTGGGAAAGCGCAATATCAATCCTTAAAATTGAGAACTCTGATTTGTCCAATGGTGTGGTAAGATCGCAAGGTGACCTACGACTTTGCATAAGGATGTCATACAAAAGGCAAATATAAAACCACCATTGTTGTAGGTCACCTCGGATTTGTCAATTTCATAAACTTTCAGGGCCGTTTTTCGAAAGCTACTCTCTACCTGTTCCTAGGTTAATTTTGGTTAAAGAACTTCCGGATTTGTTCAGGGTGATTGGGTGGTTTATCAAGTGTCCTTGGTTTTGATTTAAAATGTTGGTCCGCCCGAGTTTTTAGTTATTGGACTATTTAATTCGAGCCGCAATCTTAGCTTACAAGAAGGAACAAAGAACACTTTCAAAGGGTTCCAGAAGCCACCCACCCTGAATAACAATATTAACTCAGATTACCAAATGATGCTTTCCCCTTTGCCCTTCCCGCTAGTTCTCTAGGCTCTAATTCATTCAACATGATGCTTGGTGTGTGGTGCCAGGCACCGAGTGACATCTGGTGATGTGATAACAAAGCCAGCAAGTGGGGTGCGAACACTGCCAAAGTGCCTAGGACGTACAACATACCAATGCATAGGGGGAGGAGGAAGAACTAGGCGTATACCAAGCATAGTGGCTTTGTTAAACTTATTTCGCTATCACACGATATTGAAAATCAGGTCGGGAGTGTCACCACCCTGCCAGCCAACGGGTCCACACCCCCGGGTGGGGTTAGATACACCGATTGTAGACTACCGGTAGTATGGAAGGTTTACTGGGATTGGGGGATTTAGAAATATCAAGTGTCTTGGGAAGTAGCAAAACCATTCCTTGTGGAGTGGTTTGGGCGGCGGTGGTGGCGAGAAGGGCAAGAGGGGCTGAGCTGAAGTCCAACCGGAGTAACTTGTGGCTATAATACCTTTCCTATCCCTGCGATTTAAAGAAAGCTAACCCTTTATGTTACTGGATTGGGTCGGTCTCAAGCTAGTGATGATTTATCAGTTTGAGGAATTAGGGCTTCCCTCTCGAGCTGCCCGTTCCATCCCCCTGCGGGGATCACACCCGAGGGTTTCACACTTGCAAAGAAACGCGGCCTATTTACGGAGGAGCCGTGGAGCGGCCGTTCCTAATGTTGAAATTCACGAAGGTTCCATATGCAGGACATAGCTGAAACACCGATGGGACATGGCTGAGAGGTATTCGGTTTGATGACGGTTGCAAGATTGGGTAGTATGGTATCAGGAACATGATGGCATGTTTAGTTGAGACGTTAGCTAAAGCAGGAATGTTTGTGATGTTTTAGGGATTGGTACTAGGGAAGACTAGAGGTTAGTGTTGGAAATGATCCACGGTCGGCCGAGTTCTTTACGTGGTAGAGACGATAAAGTGTTTGCAGACCGCTTGATGGGTAGAGATACTGTGGACAGAGCTTCACTGAGAGTGAAGGCAAGAATGAGATTCAAAGGGAAAATGAGAGTTGTGTTAAGAGCAGTTCGTTGGTTTAGTTTACTGTGTGGAACTTATTGAGTTGAGAGAGAGAGAAGAAATGAGAACAGAGTGTAAGGAAGACAAGTGAGCGCATAGCCGGTTGCAACCAAGCTAGAAGTATGACTAAGCTTCGGTGAACAACCCAAGATATCCAACAGTTAGAGACTAAGGTTTACTAGGAGATAGAACGGATTTGTGTCACACTATGATAGTTAGGAAACAGACCGCTGTGTCCGGACTGCAAAGGAGCGCAGAAGATAGGAGAAATAGTGTAAGAGGATGAGACGAAAGGGATGGAAGAAGTTTCGGGAAACTTCTCAGGAGTTGGGAAGATGGAAGCAAATACGGGTTGCGGACGATGACTGCGATGAGTGGATATGAAGCAGTGGTAAAGTTGCTACTAGGGCGGGAAGATGTCGACAGACGATACGCCCGACAACCGCGGCCGAACATTAATATAGTGGGCTATTGGGAATGGACATGAAGCAGTGGCGAAGCAGTTACTGGAAGGCGAAGGGGTCAACCCTGATAGGCTAGAGAGGTACAACTGAACACCAATATCGCAGGGTGCTAAGAATGGGTATGAGGTAGCGGTGAAGCTGTTATATTGACGGGAACATGACAGCCGCGATACGCTTGGCATGGCATACCCCGCTCCCGCATCCCATTAAATGGGGTGGCACGGCTGTCACAAAAATAATAATAGGTTTCAAAGCCCTCCCCCCACCGCAGATTAATCGCCAGGGTGTAATATAATCCTTCCCGCGTACCCCGGGTCCTAACCCTCCCGGCCTGTCAACCACCTCGAGTAGGATGTAAGTTATACCATTCAAACGCTATATTTCAAGCAGACGAGTGATTATCGGTGATGAGATGACTAACAGCAGGAGAAATAAAATATTACCTGCATACTCGAAGTTTGTGATTCCCAAGTGCAGTAAGCTATCTAGATTGAAATATAAGCAAGCATCAGGTCTGCGAAGTGGCAGCGGAAGTCGGTTCATGCTCCGACCAGGCTTCCCGAGCTCATTGCCCTCGTTGGAAACGATGATGCTCGCCATACTCTCCCGATGCCCACTTTGTTGTTTAGATAGCCGTTGGAGACGCACTTGTTTGACTTCGGAAATGCGCTGAGGATTCGGGCATATGTTTCGGCTTCGGGCGTGTTTGTGGAAAACATTTCGAACGCAGAAATGCGTCATAGTTTTGGGATCATGCAGTTTTCGGGAAAGCCGGGAGAAAAGCTGGGAGGAAAGCGGAAGCACGGTAAGGCCAGCGTGAGAGAGCTGGAAGCCCGGCGGCAGTGGGAGAGTTTGTTTTCCTTTTGTGAGGCTGGGAGTCATGATGGGCGAAGGGGACTCACTGTCACTCACATGGAGTAGTACTATGGCTCATATATGGATATAATATCTTTGTGATTGATATATGCTCTTGCGGTCGCCCTTAGTTAGTTAGTTATTGAAGTAGCCGTCGTTGAGCCTGAGGCCGAGGTTGTTGTTAATAAAAAGATTTTCCCCGCCGCTGAGTCTGCGATCGTTTTCGTTGTGGGCTTTTTGGCGTTTAGTTTAGTTTCACCCCATGTCACTCCTCGTTTACCTTTTCGCCGTCGAAGTCTAAAAGCCCTCACATGTAATGCATTCTTAGACCGCCCAGGAAAATCCTCCCTTCTTCGCATCTCCCCCAGTTAGTTTAGCCGTAAATCTCAGCTACGCAGGAATTACAAGTCCTAATTGAAGATCATTCACCACCAGATCTAATCATGTTTCCCGTTACTGGTTGGACTGTGGGCATCCCCCCCCCCACGCCGATTGCAGAAACACGGTGCAACTTGGGTAATCATAAATCCGGCGATCTACAGTCAAACTGGAATAACTAAGAATCTTGCTAAGATATTGGAGTTTCCTCTCCCACGGTCGCAAGACGGATCGATTGTATATAACCCTCATTTTACCCAGGGCTGAAGCGCAACATCTTCGCTGTATTCAGGGTTCCGAATGGTCGGCGGAAGACTAGACTGGACTAGCTAGTCCGGTCTAAAAACAAGTCTAATGGTGGAAATTAGACCGACTAGATAGTCAGGATTATCGAAACCGACTCGACCAGGACCGGTCAGACCAAGTCAGCCAAGCAATAGGATATGCTATTTTTATCACAATATATTACGTTAAAATAAAACTTTTCTTAATTAAACTTAATGTTTCCATGGATTATATGGTGGAGATAGTGCCCCGCCCAGATTAGGGGTGGCGAAAATCAGTTCTTATCATAAGTATCGAACTTTTTGTAGTGAAACCCTAATGTGAATATCGACGAGTAAAAGAAAAATGGTAGATTTGAAAAGATTGCTTGCTTGGATAGTACCTAAAACATGTCTCTATATAATCCAATAACCCCTTATTTGGTTGTCCGAATTTGGAGCACCATCAACCTTCAAACATCGGCCCCTTACTAGTCCCCTGACGTAAGGGCCAAACATCTCCTAACTTAATGGTAGGTGTCTCCTAGCATTAAGACTAGTTTCATATCCGCATATTCCGATACATATTCCAACACTTTTCTTGGTGGACTAAGTGAGTGATATTACATGACCACATACCACAATACCTGTATTCGACGCAACTCACCCATCGGGGAATCGCATTTCCACCACATGCTATCCTCTCCAGAATACTCTATCAACCTTTATTGAGGGGCTGTTGGTTTATAACGTGACAAGCAGCTGTAAAATCCTACTCTAGCTATACTTCTATGCTTGAGTGTCTTGGGTGCCATTCCGACTCTCATGCCAGCTTTTATAGAGACCGGTCTGGGACCAGTCCAAACCAGACCGGACCACCCAAGTTAGTCGGGTCCAGTCATCGACATCAACCAGGACTGACCAGCCTGGTCCTGCCTCCAAGACTCGACCTGTCAGACTATTCAGAACCCTGGCTGTATTTTCTCTCTAAATCCAAGAAAGGGGGTAGTTCTGGACGTCCGTCCTCGTGGTTGGATGGGATAGACTGCAGCTCATGGTTGACCTTGTTGGGGGTACTATAGTAGGACGGACTATCTCTGGGATGGCGATGACGGGACGGACCGTAGGGGAATACAGTCCTAGCGCTTGGACCTCTTCTACTATGATAGCACAAGTTGGAATTGATGGTGGTATAACCCTATACATCAGGTCATGCCCTAGAGTGTTCACTCGTTCACACTTCATTGCTTCTCCATACCAGGGTGTGCTTCCCGTTACCCGTGCGACACCTCTGCTACTGGGATTATTATATCATATCATCAGAAATGAGAGAACCTTTAGAATACCATGCGCTTGGCGGTCAACCCTTTCGGATACCATCGACGGGGAAATATACCATCGAGAAAGTGAAACCTTCACAGGGGCAACCCCCATTGGAACGAACAACCAAGACTTTAAATACTCTAGCATACCGGTATCTTTTCATCCCTTAAACAATGCAAAGAAATTGAAGGAAATGACGGAAAAATAAATATTTACTTCAACCCTTCTAGTATTTTTCTAGAACCTCTTTACAATTATTTTTTTAGCTATTTTCTAGGGGTTCTTGGCTTAAAAAACTATCCCACAGGAAGCCATTCTGAGGGTGGAAAAATAAATATAAGACATTGACCGCATTTACTCCTTTTTCACTTTATTTGTT
>Ga0307509_10003039_pt1 | contig 26113 bp, 36 predicted proteins | sample 10_EM_MG_FD_202245 | JGI IMG/M metagenome (GOLD analysis project Ga0307509, IMG submission 202245) | Populus trichocarpa ectomycorrhiza microbial communities from riparian zone in the Pacific Northwest, United States - 10_EM | ecosystem: Host-associated > Plants > Roots > Unclassified | place... | reverse complement strand
ACTTTTATACAAACCACATAGCTCTTAAGCGTAAGAGCAACTACGACCTTGTTAAGACAAGGACAGTTTCACATCTCTCTCATGTGAGAAGAGATTACGATACGAAGAACACTCTCGGATATCCAGAAGAACTAGAGCTATAACGATAGTTCGAGATCCACACGTACGTATTTCGTTACCTGTTGCGCCACTAATCTCCACCAGAGTAGGATTGTTACACTTTGTTGAAGATACCAATCACCCTAAAGATGGTTTTATACTATCTATGGTTTTAGCAGATGGTAGGCCTAAATGTCTCAGAATTGAGCTTTCAGAAAAAGGTCTCTGGCCTAAAGATCGTAGAAGATTCTTAGCCGAGTGTTCAATCAGGTCAGGAACTGGCAAGTCAACCAAAGTTAATCCCAGATGCATGGATAGAGGTAGCTTCTATGCACATACTGGTCTAGCTAGTCAGCGAGACTTTCGTGCACAAAGAAGTAAGATTGAAGAAGCTATTCTCAATGCTGGTCATGAGATAATATTCTATCCTGCATTCCATTGTGAGATTAACTTCATTGAATATTATTGGGGGGCAGCAAAGCATTACACACATGAGAACTGTAAGTATGATTTTAAGTCACTCAAGCGGCTTGTTCCTGAAGCATTGGTTGGAGTAACAAAACATCTCATCTGGAAATATTGAGTAATGACTCAGAGAATCATAGATGCATATCATTTAAAAGTTGTGTATGGGTCCAAGGAGTATCAGAATCTGGTTAGTAGAAAGTATCAATCACATTGTTGTGTAACTAGCTAAACTGTACTTTGCTTTAATACTATTAAATACAGGCTATTATAGACTCTTCTTTCAATCAAAATTAAACTATTATTCAATAACTAATTACTAGAGCTCCCATCAAAATGTTTAAAATAAAAATAATAATAGAAAAAGACAAGATTAGTGTGAGACGAACCCTAGACCTCCTGAAAAGATTTTTGCATAATTTAGAACCCTGACCCCGATTATATAAAGCATTACATTTTGCAACACCACCGGTACATGCTTTATATGATTCGCACCATATGATATAATAATATATTATACTTACCTAGTCATCACCCCATCTATATTAGATCACACATGCGCCAAACCTCACGAGCATTGTGCTATGGTGTCACGAATACACACTATATCTAGTGCCACATACAAAATCAGTCGGGTACATTGAATATATGATATAGCAGGAAATACATCACAGGTGGGCAAGTACCCAGACGAGTGATAATTCATGTCCGGATATGGAGTAGGCATAACCTTCTCTCCCTCCCGACGGGCACTGGGCACTATACAAGTACGGCACAAGCCTCTGTCTCTCGACAGGTTTGTAAGTATCATATCATAGGTATAGTATCATAGTTCATTTCATAATATTATGACAGTTGAAAGGTATTGATTAGTATGGTTTGGGTATCGGGTAAGAGTCTTAGGGATGCGGTTGCACTTTACAGTATGGTGCAAAGCGTCTATAGCATGTATCATATCTAGAGGTAGTCAGATGCGAGAAGGCACTACTCGAGTATATACGACACTCCTAAAGCCACAATCGGCAGCCACAGCCATGCATAGCGATACTAATCTACCATGCGGATAAACTCTGTTCGTAGGACTAAAAAATGCTAGAGTATTACTAGCTTTAACTTGACCATCTTCAAATTAGGCTAGGCCCCAGATGTCGCAACAAGTTTCCAAACCCCTCCAAAACTTCAAACTCCCAACATTAAAACCTTCATCTTCAATCATGTAGAATACATTCACTGCTCGTTCAACATACTACGCGTTAAGCGTGTACTACTACAACCACTATAATCAAGATATGGATGTAATAAAAAGAGAGGGGGAGAGGGGGGGGGTAAAAAAAAAACCCCCCTCATGCAAAATAAAAATCACCCGCTATGCATAACTTTCGTTCATAATGGGAAATGGAATGCCAATGGACCAAGGAGAGTAAAGAAAAGGGAAAACAAAAAAGTGACACCCCATGCCATCCCGATAAAATGAAACAAGAAAAATGGGAGGAAAAAAGATAAAAATAAATTCTATCCCTCTAATAAAAGAAACCCTAAATAAAAAATCTACACAAGCCACCCAGAAACCACCCCCGCAAATGCTATTGCTATCCCCACAGCAATTGAGGTTTTAGCAGACCCATTGGAAACAGGCATACGAGCGTCCGTAGTTTGCGCATTGGGTCCAGTAGTGGTTAGTGCCGGGGGTCCAGTAGAGCTTCCAGTGGCGATGAAACCTGCTCCACGCGTAACGGTGGAAAAGGTTTCAGTGGAACCAGATGGCAACGAGGATGGCGAGGATGGCGAGGGTGATTTTTGGGTGGTCTCGGTGTTGGTGTTAGTTGGTTTGGGACTAGGGGATCCGCTGGTCGGGGTAGGCTCACTTTTGCTGGTAGTTGAGGCGATGCGGCCACTGTTGGATGGGGCGTTGAAGGACGATGACGAGCCGGAGGAGCCAGACGACGGAGGGACGGACGAGGACGAGGAAGATGGCAAGTTGGGAGTTCCCGGGTTGGTTCCTCCTCCCATTATGCTTCCGCCGTTGGACTTGATAGAGGCGGAAGATCCAGACTTGTCAGAGTAGACGTACTCCTTTCCTGTAGAGTAGTCCCGAACATAGATGCTCTGGACAACCATGTCAAAGGGCCCCTTGGTAAAATCGGTTGGTCCTCCGGACCAATCTGTACTACTGTTAGTCCAAATCCATCAAAATTGCTCAAGTGACTAACTAATAACACCCTGCTCATTATCGGGATCTCCACCGGCCCATGACCCGATTCTAGCAGTCATAGGAGTCTGGGGGTAAAAGTCACCCTTGACCTGGCTGGGTTTAAGGGTACGGACGACAACGTCGTCAATCAACCAGTCAATCTTCTCGGCAGTCCAGTCAATCCCGTATTTATGGAATCTAGCCTGACTGTCGACGGGGTGGACTGCGCCACGGTCGTAGGTAGCAGTATTCCCCTTTCCGAAGTAATTTGACTGTGCTTCTCCAGGCTTGCCGCCAAGCCACTCCTACAATTGCTGTCAGGACCCATGTATATAACATATCTACCAACAAGTGATAGCCGGTGAATCAACATACCCAATCGATTTCGTCAAGGTCATCCGACTGGAGGACTATCGAAGAGATGATACCGGCGCCTGGGGCCGGCTTTATGACAACCTCATATCTACCCCACATTATATAAAAGCTGCTGACGATTGTCGGCGCATCCTTTGGTTTTGCAATTCTGAAGACCGCTCCATCCTTTCCTCCATACTTGATGGCATCCTTGCCAGTCAAGTACTTGAAGTTGGGCGCTTCTCCGCCATAGGTATGCTGATATATTCCGGAGAGCGCAGGATCGGGAGGGCAGGCTATTATGCAATTCCTGTCAGCCCAGAGTTCCAAACAATTACAATCCACGGGTTCCACACACTCTTCAGCATAGGGTTACAATCCGTAAATGTCTGGGCATTGGTAAGCGCAGCAAATAGAGCAACCGCTACGAATTGAAATACTGCAACACGCATCGTGTTCGCAGTAATAATGACTTCTCGTAACGGTGCGCAAACGTCAGAATTGCGGGAGAGGGTGCGGCCGAAATGAAGGGGGACTGAGCCCGAGGTATTAATCTATCCTCTAAAGGCGCTGCCGGAGATTGGAGCCAGAAGCCAGTCCGAGTTAGTAATAGCGCTAGTTATTCTGTACAATAAAGTACTTGGAACGTAGGGAAGCAAGGTGGTATATCTGGCGTATATCAAAAATCGTGAGTGGGGGGGGGGGGTGGGGGTAAAATAACAAAAAAAAAAGGACCCCGCAGCACTCAAGGTCGAGAGCTCTACTTATAGATAACTGGGCCCTCCCCGCAGAGCAGGTCCCTAGCGTGCTTCTATAGGACTGGTATGCTTCTATTCGCACCGGGCTACACAAGGAACCTGTGCTAACCAACCCTACCTGACCCGAATGACACACAGATGGGTGTGGCCCAAACCTCTAACCCAGCCTTTCGTTCTCGTCTGATGTTGTTCCGCAGCTGAAGCCCTACACTTTCCCTTTTCGGTGAGATCACTTATATGCAGCACAAAACGTGGGGAGGGGGATGAAAAAGGAAAAATGGGAGCTTGGGAGGATGAAAAAGCAAATAAGCCGAATAAGAGACAGCCACCACAAATACAGTACCGGTGGCCCCTTCCTACCCAGAACGGCCAGGCTACGGATTCGTGAATTCGTGAGTTATTCGATAACCGTCGATTCAAGGAGGTGTGTGTGTGTGCGTGGAATTAAAGCGGTGGTAGAGATCCGTGTCGTTTCACATAGGCTATCGTAATATCGTAAAGGGAAGAAAGTGTGAAAGTGTTAGAAGGGGGGGAGGGGGGAAAGGAATTAGAACAGCAAACCAACCAGCAAGACCGGTCCTTAAGGGAATACTGTACCGGTACCTAGTGGAAGGAACGAAGGAGGGGGTCGTGGTCTTGTCAATGACGATCGAGTGATACTTTGCCTGGAGGGGAGGGAAATTTTCTTGTTATGATGAGCGGGCTGTTTGCAGTCGTAGAAATCGTAGCAGTCGTAAAACGTTGGCGGAAGGTGGTGAACGGGCAGGCGAAGTGGATGGAGGAAGGGCAGCCTGGCCGGCCGTCAGCACTGTACGATACACGAGCACAAAGCACGGTTAGAGGGATGCGCTGGCCACAATCCAATTCCAAGCGATTCGTTGAGGGCTTGCTTGCCTTCACGCCCTTGGTGTGTGGATGTTTTCTTGGAGAACCGACGAAGAAGAAAAGAGGCTCACACGGCATGCACCACGGCCCAGGACCACTTTTACAATGGTTGGCCACGACCTGCAAAGGCTGTAACGGTAAACAGATTACTGGTTGCAGTTTAGCTGCCGGGATTGGGTTGCCTCTTGGCAACCAGAACTGCTCGAGTACGGATACCGGTACGAGTAAATTTACTAGCGGAGAGAGCTCAGCCTCAAACTTCAGGCGGCTCCGGACTACCGTAAGTTACAGCTCACACTTGAGTGGAGGACAAATGTCTCGAAACCTCTCCTCCTCCCGCCACCAAAAAAATAAAAAAGGCCCCAAAAAAACACAGCCCCAGAGAAAGCCCCCTTCTCCGGGATTGTCTCTATCATGCTCCGACCTCATGACTAAAAAGTTACTCCTGCACCATGAAGTGGGCAATCCATCCAACAGTCGACATAAAGCTGCTCGGTTGTACCTTTTCTTTTAAGCACTTTTCCAGAGCTTGCACAAAGGAAGGGATATCTGCACAGAGCAGAGTGCCTAAGTACGGTACAATATTCAACCCACCAGCACATCACCCCTACCACGGTTTCAGTGAATTCGTACAAGTATGATACCCTTGTACCCATCCCCGAGCCTTGATAGTACTTTGTGCGAGTAAATGGTGCATGTACCCTACTATACAAGTGGATGTACGGCATGTTCTCCCAAACATCATGTATGCCAATATAACCCAAATTCTGCAGAATTACTTTTCCCAACCAGCAAAGCTTTCTCATGTCCGAACTCTGCATACAAGTTCCCGGCATGAAGAACCTGAAAACAGGGATTAAAATTTTGTATAGCAGATTGTCTGTGCGGGTCTGAGTCCCCATACAAAATTCTGGCGCACAGACAACCTGCCATACAAAAATTTAATCCATGTTTTCAGGTTCTTCATGCCGGGAACTTGTACCATATTCCCACGGTATCCACCGAAATTGTTGGAAGAAAAAAAAAGCGTTTTCCCCGCATCTGAAAAATGCCTCCGGGACTCTCCATCTTCTTGAGCCTACCTTACGCGTACAGCTCTTGTTCTGCAGCGTTTCCTTCGCCCACACCCCCGGCTAAGCCATTCTATACAACCTTGTGTAATGTATGTACGACAGCACTGTAGGTAATGTTGCAAATTCTACTTGTACCTCTGCAGAGCAAAAAAAAATAAAAAATACACATCATATGATGTGATAAATTCCGTTCCGTTTGCCCCCACTCCTAGCTCTCCAACTCGATTTTCACTGCGCGATCGTGCCCGGTCTTACTCTTAGGTCACAAGTGCTAGTATAGTACTAGTACTTGTACATACGCTGCCGGCAGGTAACCTCCAGAAAGAAAAAGAAGACAATAACTGACCGCTTTCAACTCCATAATATGATATTTTGTTTCATTGAAGCTAGACAGATCAATGCGTCTATTATTATTACCGGTACTGTAGTATCCTTCGAGCAGGAAGTCCGCTTTCAAGGCCCCACCAGTTCGTGCCTTGCGCTCGTGTTCCCTTCCACAAGGCAAAACCCTGGACATTATCCAAGGGGGAAGAAAGTGACGGGTTCAGATCTCATTTCCTTATCCCTTATCATCTTCTTTCCCTTTTCAGGACCTCGCAGGAGCGTCCACCGGAAATCCTATCATCGCTGCATACTCACTTGACCCGACCTCAGGATCCTCAAACAATTTATTGTCTCGGGAATCCATGCAAATCGTTAGATCTGCCATAAGACAGGTGCCTTTTCGGAAGCTACTAACTAAAACCCCCATTCTGCTCGGGCTGACCTTACCTATTTCCCGAGTCGAACAAATGGCGCTGTGACAAGGTCTTTTGCTTTGGTAATGTACTCGAGTACTCTAGTACCGTACTAGTACTGTAGATCTTCAGCAATTTCTCTTGCCTTACCTTAGCTCTTATGAATTCGAGTACAGTAGGTACTCGTAATGCCAACTTGATTTACGACAGAGAGCGAACGGGCAAGCAGCACAAAATGTCTTGGCGGATGCTGATTTAGCAGAGATTGCCATGGCTAGACTACCATAGACTACCCGCTTGCTCCTTGACTGAATGAGGAGGGTGTTTACCATGATATTAAATAAAATCTATCATAGCTTGGATCTGCTATTTCTACAAGTACTCGAGTATATCGAAACGAAGAATCATATAGGCCTTACTCGCGCCAATCGAGTTATGCGAGAACCTTCCCGTACTATACTGTACCGTACGACAACTCGTATGATAACTTCAAGCAATAACTTACTACACCATTACTGTACTTCACGCCCCGCTCCGTAGAAGATACTTGTAAATGTTTGGTGTGGGGGGGATAGGCCTTGCACCTCTTCTCCTGGGCCGAGGAAGCTGTGGGATACGGTACTATACTCGAGCAGTTAAACACCATCTCGTAACACCCAAATACACGCACTTCATCCAAATACACAGTCCCCATTTATCAGCTTGTAGGCCCCCGGTAGGAATACCAGGATTCCACCAATCAGCAACGAACTAGGTATTTGAGTGTTCCGCAATTGTATATTATCCACCGGTCCACAAGCGGATAAATGAGATACCGTATTACAGCAGCGCACAGCGTTGAAGGCCTCGGCATCATCATCCACCTTCTGTCAATTTGAGTCGCCTTGGATGACCGCAGACGGACAGGGCTGTAAGGGAAGTCATGCTGTAATAAGCTTTTCTTTCACCATCCCAGCACTTTCCAGCTTGACAAGTCTTATCGCCCGCATTTGGACCAGGGTTGTACCGATAGTGCCGCAAGTCTCTACGATAGACGCCCTTATCCCAGTGATACGAATCCGCTGTTGGAGTACAGTATGATAGTAACTTACTGTACTACCAGCAGTACCAAGCTCCATCCCACCTATTTTCCGCACCGTTAAAATAGGCCAATCACAGTGAAGAGTTACACAACACTCAACACCAAAGATTTAAACCCATCACGACCTTGGTTGCCACCCAATTCTACAACACCCCAACACACCACCTCCACCACCTTGGCTGATATGGCTTCCCAGCCAGGAGGAGAAGACCAAGGGTCACCTTTGACCAAGAAATTCGAAAGCAGTCCATGGTTCCAGGAATTCCTATCTGGAATTAGAGGCATAGCATCTGCACTATCACTACCTGATGAATCACCATTGAGGGAAGAAATCCTTAACCCTACAGAAACAGAGTTCTCAGATGGCAAGGTTGTAAATGTCACAATTCAGATCGAGATATTCTCATTAATGATGGGAATGAGACAACAAATACACGAACTCACCAACATGGTCACCGAACTTGCCAGTATAGTGAAAAGCTTATAGAATAACGCCAGAGACCTCTTCACGAATGTGGCGGCATTAACGGCAAAAATCACTCCACACATCAGCATAGTGCAGAAACAACCCCACACTTATGCTGAGGCAGTGGCTACTCCTAAAGAAATGCCCGCACCCAAAACGCCACCCAAAGGGAAGAAAAGGTTGGCGACCGTCGGACCAACCCTCCCAAAAACCCGAAGCAGAAGCAGAAGAAAGAGGTCAAAGCACCAGAAGATGCGGCTGGACCTGCTAATGATACCCCCACTCCCCTCCACCATCTGCAGCACACTCTAAGACAATAACTATAGCCAGGAGACGCATCTACACCACTTATATCACACCCATATCCCTGCCTAATTCGGCCAAACTTGAGCCTAAAATTAGCATCACTATCACTAAGGAACTCTAGAAGTCTGGATGGTCAGCTTCTATCAACCTGCAGATTCAAATGAACTCAACCACCGGTACTATTTCTCTCATGACACCACTTGAAGCAGGATCAGTCAAGTACACTAGTTACCTTGCCCTCATGACCACAGCTCTGAATGCTACACTCCCTGAGGGCTTACAAGACTACATGGAATTCAGGAGAGCCCCCACCGACTCACAAGTTATAATACATGAAATCTCCCTTGAAGCAACATCCAATGATGACGAGACACTGCTTTCAGTCATGAAAGAGTCCCTTTTGGTAGAACAACAAGTCAATGTTTCTACGGCTAGGTTCTTACAAAAAGACCCCAAGGTTAGGCAGGCGAAGCACTATGCCTCTGTGGTCGTCTCTGTTCCCACCAACGAAGTAGATAAAATCACATCCTCTGTACTGGTTCATGGCCACTACAAAGCCTCTGCACTAATATGGCACTCAAATCCCATGAAGCAGGGCAAAAAATACTACTTATACGGGCACCCTGAAGAAGGATGCAAAGCTACCCATCACACCTGTCCCATCTCTGCCGGTGAATACAGACTTAAGGAGCACAAATGTGCATCTCCAACCTGCCCAAGGAAGGATGATAGGAAGATTATCGCAGATTGTTGCCCTGTCACTCTGTCCAAGTGTGCAGCTTGTAGTGGAAACCACCCGGCGTACTTTGTGGAATGCCCTGTTAAAATCAAGGCCAAACAGGATGCCAAAGAACACTACAACTAAAGGAGAGCCTCCCAATCTCCCGAGGGTATAGACATAACCAAATAACCATGATTGAGTCAATGAGCTCAGATGGTCACGCTCCTTTACGTTGTTTTTCTATAATATAGCATAATTGCAGGTCAAGCAATTTGGTGTTTTTAACTTTATTTTTGCTTATCAGGAATAGGAATGTTGCTTTTGTGTGTTTACAAGACCCTCCTTTGTTTCAAGATAACCCACTCAGGGCGCTTGTTTTTCAATGTTATATTTCCAATATTTTTGGTTTTAAGAAATGGGTAGCTACCTAAGTTAACCTTTCATTGACCAAGGATTTTGATTATTTGTGTTTTTCTCCTTCTACTGATGTGCTTCATTGACTTTTGTCAAGAAACAATAGGTGGCCTGTACTTGGAGGATTTGAAAGTTTTTCCTTGATTAATACTTACAACAGACAGGTGGATAGCAATAATAGTATTAAAGCCACAGACCTTTTTACAGACGATTTTCGCCGCGCCTTGGTAGTCAGAGACCTCAACGTACATACGCTTTACACCGACCCATCCAGGAATATGTTGAGTAGCAAATGCCGAAAAGGGAAACAATACTTTGGGATGGTAGGGCTGTGAGGTATTACCATAATCAACGAAACTGGAGTTTACACTAGAACTTCGGACAACACAAACGACAGACCTTCTGTTATTAATTATACCTTAGCCAACAGGCAGTTGGCTGATTTTGTCAAAACATGGAAGACCAATATCCTTCACACCGGTTCAGACCACGCAGCCATAATCACCTCTATATCCTCTACTCCTTACGTTACAGCTAGACCCTCCCCTAACTGGGGAAAAATAACCTGGAAAGTTGAGGGCAAACTGAACGCTGTATTTGAAGAGGAAATTAAGAAGCTTATGCGCTCCACGGCCGATGACGAACACACAGCCTCACTCAAATAGACTTCAGAGATGGAACCTGAAAATGCTATTGATGATTTCAAGTTCAACCTGTCTCTCTTGATGAACTCTGTCAAGAAACATGCACCCATGAAAAGACCGTGTAGATGGTCGAAACCTTGATGGATCCCAGAACTTACACAGCTTAGGAGGGACTTCACACATGTGGTGAGAGAGGCCAAGGCGGACCCCACCCTAGCCCAAGAAGCGAAAAAGAAGAAGAAAGCCTATAAGTCTAATGTCAAGCGAGCTAAGGCGGCTCACTGGCGGGCCTTCCTCAAAAATGCAATAAAGAACGATATTTAAATGGCATATCAATTAATGAAGAAAAGGTTAGGTCACATGGTGCCAGGCCGACAGGCCTACACGAGTGCATCCACACTTAACAAGTTCATCATGCAACACTTCTTCCCACCAAATCCCCGCCTGGTTGCCTTACAGCCACCGGTTTTCCTTCAGCTTGAGGAACAAGACAATGTAGATGCATCTGAAATCTCTGAAGCTCTTCAGAAATACAGCAACAACTCTGCCCCAGGGCCAGATCAGGTACCATATGGAGTCTGGAAAGGTATATATAACGTCAACCGTTATGTTATCTCAAAGCTTATTAACCACTTGCTTTCCTGGTCAATCCACCCACTGTTTCCCAAAGACTCGCTAGACATCCTCCTCCCCAAGCCTGATAAAGGGTATTACAATGCCTTTGCGAGCTATAGAGTAATAGCACTCATGCAGACCTTCTAGAAAATAGCAGAAAAGATTATCAATCAAAAACTCATCAATTTCGCCAAGCTCAATGACCTATATTCATTAAGCCAGACAGGTAGCCTACCACAGAGGGCGACTTTTTGACACTGGCATTTCACTAAGACATTGGGTACAAGAAGCACAAGCCGCTAACCTGAAGGCTAGAACTAGGTTTCTTGATATTAAAGACGAATTAGACAACATGGACCACTGAACCCTGTTACAGAGGCTGCAAGCCAGTAACATGCCCTAATATATGGTAAAGTGGATATCCAATTTCATTTCTTACAGACAATGTGCTATTATTCTCCAAGGATCTCCTAGGAAAATGAAGAGTATCAATACCGGTATACCACAGGGTTTCCCCCTCCACCAATCCTATTAGTGATCTACTACCCGTTTTCAAAAGTATCCAGATGCCTTGGCACCAAGATTCTTTCACGAACTAGGTTAGGGCCAACCTTTAACCAGGATACTGATCTCAAATGCCCAGCTTCAAACTACTAAGGCTCTTCCTCAACCAACTTTATATTTTCCTGCTTTCTATGAATAGATAGAAAATTGGCTGGAGATCTAGAGAATAGAGAGATATTTAAATAGACTGACCTTTGAATATATTATAGGGATTTAAGGCAACTTCACTATAATTACTCCTCTGGTTTAAGGCTTCCCCTAACACTAGCCGGGAAGGAATCTTGGTGCCAGGGCATCCCAATACTTTTGAAAATGGGTAGTACATGAAGCCTCTTCACATCTATATAAATCACCATAAGGAATTCATCTTATCTGTCATAAATCAAGACTAAGCAAGGTAGATTTCACATGACTAATACTTATTAGTCATAGGTATGTTTTGTTTCACGCTATGTAGTCAGTCGACTCATAGTTCTCACATGACTGGCACTCAGGTATCATGCATTTTTTAAGATTGGTTGATGTTTCTATGACTTACGATTGTGAGTCATAATTATGTAATAACTTTCGCGTGTAACTCACATTATGAGTCACGAGTTCCACTCAGGTGATGCGGTTTGCGCTTCTGACTTGTTTTATATATTTTGATTGGTTTACGGCAGGTTACACAGTGACTCATAGGAGTCATCTGATAGATTTCGGGCATGACTTGTTATGAGCCATAGAACTGCATGACTCGAGTTATGAGTCACCAGGGTTAAGGTTGTTGGCTTGAAGAGTCTATATCAAGAAGACTCGGTCACAGTAGTTAGACATCCTCCATCTCCACTATACCTCTGGCGATTGAAATCTCAACACCACGAGAAATCATAGTCACCTCAATCCACCCCCCTCTCCTCAGACACGCCACATTCCCTCTCTCTGAGTGAAGCCATCTCCACTCACTCTTCCTTTCCCTTCTGATTGTCAGGCCTGGTGAGCTTGTTCCTAAGTGTGGGTTGAGCCTGCCTTCTCCCCCCCTCCTCCGGGCTCGCTTAGACAGCCCTCCAAGGTCGGCAACCCCATACCCATCAGTGGTCGGTCCTTCGGCTTGGTCGATCGGTAAAGTAGTTGTCCCCAGAGGTACTGCTCTCTGGTATCGCACTATCTTCTTTGTGCTTTGCTGTTACGGTCAGACTTTTCGAAACAGGGTGACCCCGCTTCCGTCGGCCTCCCTACACTTCATGTGTCGGTTAGGCCTCTGCCCTTGACCTCCCCAATATTTGGATCAGCTGGCCCCCTACTGCACGCGGCTCTACGCCCACACCCAGCCTCTGTCTCCCTTCTGATGTCCTCAGGCTAGGGGGGTCATGTTATCCTTTCTTTCCCGGCTCCGTTTCCTGAAATGGCAGACCGGATATCCCTCCGACTGCCACATGCCCTTCTTCACTGGGCGACACTTCCCTTGAACTCGGTTGCTCTTCCTGAGCCTCGGCTGGCGGGGCTATATGCCTCCAGGAGATTTTCTCCCCTCGTTGCGTCCCCGAGACCAGTCATACAGGAGTCCCTATTTCTTCTGGAGCTGGGCCCAGTGGGGTTATACTATGGTTTAACTTATTCAGCCACTCGTCATAAGTGTTCATGATCTGAGACCTGTTAAATGAGTGGTTGCGCCATACCATACCGTGTGGTGGGGAGGTGCCTGCCAGGGGGTAGTAGGGTGCCGGGGGGTAGTAGGGTGCCGGGTAGTGGGTAGTGTAACAAGTGAATGAACGATTGAACGAATGAACAAACGGTCAACCAAGTCAATAAGTGAACGATTACCAAAATGATCAACAATCCTATAATAATAATAAATAAATTAAATAGTAGAAATAGAAATAATAACAACTGGTACTTTGTATAACCTCCTCTTGCTTCCAACACTGCAGCTACCCTATCAGGCATTGATTCCCACAACTTCTCAAAAAACTCCTCAGGAATTGTCTCACAAACCAATGGTAATACCTGTGCAAGCCACTTCTTTACTGCTTCTTTTCCTCCTGGGGTATCTCCAATCCTTGGATACTACTGGTGTAATCGCTTTTTAAGCTCAACCCATGCATCCTCAATAGGATTCAAATCAGGGGAATAAGGGGGGTACTCCTCAATCTCAATACAATTTCTCTCAAACCAAGCCATAACACTATAAGCCTTGTGAACAGGAGAATTATCTTGCTGAAAAAGAATATCTTGCATACCAAAGGAAAACATTTGATCAATAACAAGAAAAAGATGCCTTCTTAAAAGTCTAACATACCTGGTCTTATTGATATTTTGAGTAATGGGAACTAAAGAACCTTTTCTCCTACCCCAAAAGCAACCCCAAACCATAAGAGATATTCCCTTATCCTTTTCTTTTGGATGAATGCACTCAGCCAGCCACTTTTCTCCAGGTTCCCTGAAAACTCATTCTTGTCTTGGATCTTTGGATTTCTCCACACTGCATTCATCACTCCAAATAACTCCTTCAAAATCCTCAGCTGTCCAATTCTTATGAATAGTAGCCCACTTCAATCTCTTAGCTATATGCTCAGCCTTGAGTCTAGGCCTGGATTTTGCTAGCCATTTCTTGATATTGGCTTCTCTGAGTACTCTGTCCACTATATCATTTAATGTTAGCTAAGTGAAGTCATATGCAATCCTCCGTCTCCTCTACACACCCGGCGATTGAAATCTCAACACCACAAGATGATCACCACTGTTCTTTTCTCCACCCCCCGCCATGGGCTTGCTCTAGGGGGTGGAGTCATAACTCCTCTACACTCCCCTTCCCTTAGGTTTATCCCTTTGGGCTTCCTTCACTTTGGGGTGATGGATTTTGTCTTCTTTTGATGATGTTTCCTCTCCCTACCCTGCTTTTGCTCTACCTCACTGAGGGGATCTGCACGGTCGGCAACACTCTCCTCAACGCCCATGATACAGACGGCCAGGAATACGGTTTGCAGTAAGAGAAAACACTTCAACAGGCCACAGTCGATTTCTCAGTTCTCTCTTCTCTTTGAGAGGCTGCCGAGTCAGACACGAACGCGGTTACTGATAGTTTCCAGGGGCAGAGAGTTGGGTCTAACCCTCCTTCTCCTCTTCTTCTCACGGTCAGATCGGCTGGCACCCTACTGCTTCGCTCTTTGGCTGGCACCCTACTGCTTCTACACCCTGGGCCTCTGTTCCCTTCTGATCTCCGTGCTTGGGTGATTGTCATAGCTGTGTGCGTGGCTTTTGCCTGTGTTTGTGGTAGGGGTTTCATGCCTGCTGCCTCTGTTGCCTCTGGGTGACATGCACTCCCTTCCGGTCTCGTTTCCGATGAGCCTACAGTCGCTACTTCGCCCTGCCACACACTTCCGTTTGTGTTGGTTTTGGTTACTGATCTTTCTCTTGGTAGTCTTGTCTGCCCTTCGCCCAAGTACGTAAGAGCCCCAGGTACGTTTACCTCTTTGTGTGCGGGTGTTTGGCCTACGGCATTGTCCTGCTGGCTCCGTGGTCCCTCACCTGCTGCGGCAGAATAGGGTTAGTCATTGGGCTGTGGGTGGATTGCTTATGGGTTCGGCTGGCATTTTTCTTCCTCGAGTTTATTGAGGCTTCTGTACTTTCCTTGGTTGTTCACTGTTGGGGTGGGGAGTTTTCTTATGGGCTGCACATCTGTAGAGGTTTTTTGGTTTGTTGTATTCAGGCCTGTACACTCTTCTGTAGTTTCTACTCATAGTACCGGGCGCTTTAGTGTCGGGCAGGGTCAGAGGGTTTTAGCACGAGGGATGTGGGATGGACTGTAGGTGGAGGTTTTTTCCTGTCTTAGAGCGATCTGCATACAGGTTTTGTACCTTAAACAATATTAAAATGTTTAAAAAAAAAAAAAAAAGAGTGAAGTCATATGCTATCACTCAGGGTAGTACAAGAATGCCGGGTTTTTTTTATTACCTGTAGAAAGTAATACACCAGGTGCATATTTATCCCGGAAGTCACATTAGATCATTTTGCAATTGGACTTAGCTGCCCGAATAATTGTGCGATGGTGTTGACTACTCAGAAGGGAACAGCGACCAGGACGAGGAAGGTTATGCAGAGTAAGGTGTTCACATGCTCGGGCAAGGAGGCTTTTAAATGTAGACCAAGGACGTCCAACAATTTGAGCCACAAGGGCTATATTCCGGAGGCAATGGAAAAAGGCAATAATCATGCGCTTTTCAACACTGGTCTTTTCTCTCCTTGATGTCTTAGGAGCAGGTTTATTTTTTGGAGAAGACTTCGCATATCCTGATCGGTAAACCATAGTTGAATCAGGTTTGACGGACGGGTACACGATCACCAGGGATGGGTTGGCACACAATCACTGGTCGCAATAAATTTCATGATCTGGCATTTTTGGCGAGACAGCTGACTAAGCCATCACGAACACTTATGACAAGTGGCTGTAGGTGGTTTGACTTGGGGAAGTGGGTTTGTTTTCCTTTGTTTGTGGTATCTACTGTCGGTCGGGAATGTTTTTCTTTAAGGCTAGGCTTTCGCGGGGGTTATTGGTTTGTGGTAATCAGGCTCGTTGTCTTATCTCCTTGTAGTTTCTACCTATAGTACGAGGCGGCGGTTTCTTTGTCCGCCAGGGTCAGAGGTTTTTAGCTTGGGGATAGCGGGATGGACTGTAGTTGGAGGTTTTGGACTACATGGTCCTTGCTTGGTCAAAAGTCTGTTGTACCTAACATTATGGGATGTGCACATTTGTCCCTGCTGGCTCCGATAGAAACAATAAATAAACGAGATTCAAAGAAAAAAAGAAAAAAAGAAAAAAAGAAAAAAAGAAAAAAAGTAACAGTAGTTAGTTAGACATCCTCTGTCTCCACTCCACCTCCGGCGATTGAAATCTCAACACCTTGAGAAATCATTGTCACCTCCATCCACCCCCCTCTCCTCAGACACGCCACATTGCCTCTGTCTGAGTGAAGCCATCTCCCTCGCCTCCTCATTTCCCTTCTGATGGTCAGGCCTGGCAAACTTGTTCCTAGGGTTTGGTTGAGTCTGTCTTCTCTCCCCCTTCTCCTGGCTCGCTTAGGCAGCCCTCCACAGTCAGCAACCCCTCACCTGTCAGCCGTCGGTCTTTAGTCTCGGTCAGTCGATAAAGTAGTTGTCCCCGGTGGCACTGCTCTCTGGGATTGCACTATCTCCTTTGTGCTTTGCCAGTACGGTCAGACCTTTCTAAACATGGTGACTCCGTTTCCGTCAGCCTTCCTCACACTTCTCCTATCAGTTAGCCCTCGGCCTTCTACCTCCCCGACGTTTAGATCGGCTGGCACCCTACTGCACGTGGCTCTACGCCGACACCCAGCCTCTGTCTCCCTTCTGATGTACTCGGACTAGAGGAGTCATGTTATCCTTTCTTTCACAGCTCTGTTTCCCGAAATAGCCAACCGGATCTTCCTCCGACTGCTATGAGCTCTCTTTCATTGGGTGGCACTTCCCTCGAACTCTGTTGCTCTCCCTGAACCTCGGCCGCCGGGGCTTCAGGCCTCTGGGAGCTTTTCTTCCCTCGTTGTGTCACCGAGACCCGTCATACAGGAGTCCCTATTCCCTCGGGAGGTGGGCCTGGCAGGCTTTTACTTCGGTATAGCTTATAGGCTTTTTGACTTGGGAGAGTGGGTTTGTTTTCCTTTGTTTGTGGTGTCTACTGTCAGTTGGGGATGATTTTCCTTTAGGCTAGGCTTTTGCAGGGGTTATTGGTTTGTAGTATTCAGGCTTATTTTCTCATCTCCTTGTAGTTTCTACCCATAGTACCGGGTGAGGGTTTCTTTGTCAGACAGGATCAGAGGGTTTTAGTTTGGGGGTCGCGGGATGGACTGGTGTTGGAGGTTTTGGACGACATGGCCCGTGCTTGATTGATACTCCATTGTACCTAACACCATGGGATGAGCACAGTTGTGCATTTGCTCCGACAGAAAGAATAAATAAAAGGATTTAAAAAAAAGATAAAAAAGGTCACTGTAGTTAGAGCATCCTCCGTCTCTGGTACATTTCCGGCGATTGAAATCTCAACACCACGAGAAATCATCGTCACTTCCATCCACCCACCTTACTCAGACAGGCCACATTGCCTCTGTCTGGTGAAGTTCCTTCCATCCTCTCTTCCTTTCCCTTCTGATGGTCAGGCCTGGCGAGCTGGTTCCTAAGAGTTGGTTGAGCCTGCCTTCACCCCCTCTGCTCCGGGCTCGATTAGAGAGCCCTCCATGGTCGGCAACCCCACACCCATGAGCGGTCGGTCTTTAGTCTCAGTTGATCGGTAAAGTGGCTGTCCCCGGTGGCACTGCTCTCTTGTATTGCACTATCTCCTTTGTACTTCGCTGGTAGGGTCGGACTTTTCGAAACATCGTAACCCTGTTTCCGTCGGCCTTCCTCACACTTCTCGTGTTGGTTAGCCCTCTGCCCTCCTCCTCCCCGATGTTTGGATTGTCTAGCACCCTACTGCCTGCCGCTCTACACTCATACCCAGCATCTGTTCCCTTCTGATGTCCTAGGACTAGGGGAACATGTTACCCTTCGGTATCCTGGTCCGGTTTCCTGAGATAGCTGACCGGATCTTCCTCCGACTGCCACAAGCACTCTCTCTCCACGGGCGGCATGTCCCTCGAACTCAATTGCTCCTCCTGAGCCTCGGCTGGCGGGCTTTATGCCTCCGGGAACTATTTCCTCTTATTGTGTCCCCGAGACCCGTCATACAGGAGTCCCTAGTCCTATGGAAGCTGGGCCTGATGGGGCTTTACTACAGTTTACCTTATATGTGATTTGATTTTGGGGAGTGGGTTAGCTTTTCCTTTATTGGTAGTGTCTACTGTCGATTGGGAATGTTTTTCTTTTAGGCTAGGCTCTCATAGGGGTTTTTGGTTCATTGTGTTCAGGCTCATTTTCTCATTTTCTTGTAGTTTCTACCCATAGTACCAGGCGGAGATTTCTTTGTCAGGCAGGGTCAGAGGGTTTTAGCTTGGTGATAGCGGGATAGACTGTAGGTGGAGGTTTTGGACTACATGGCCTTTGCTTGATTGAAAGTCCATTGTACCTAACACCGTGGGATAAGCACTGTTGTGTGTTTGCCCCGATAGAAACAATAAATAAATGACATTGAAAAAAAAGGAAAAAAAAGAAGAAAAAGAAAGTCAGCGTAGTTAGACCATGAACTATCTCCTCTACACCTCCGGCAATTGAAATCTGTTAGGCATACCAGAAGGCTCAGCCTTGCATTAGTGAATAAAGACCTATAGTTACCCTACTTTAGAAGTCTGAGTTCAAAAGGCCAAGCCAACACCCCCCTCCGGCACCAGCGTTGGGATGGCACTACATCGGCAGACGCCGCTGGAGTTGCGTCCCTTCACCAAAGCCATAGTCATTGGAGCCCTCCTCGTAACCCCGTATACGTTGCGGCCGTCTCTCCGACCGGATCCCGTTCGCAAGGTATATCAGGTGAGACCTTTGGCGAGGTTATGAAAGTGCTTCAAGCCAAATCGGTTAACGTCGTATAAGGTTACTGAGCACTAAAGACAAGAGTCGCAAAAGTGATCACTAAGTAACAGGACGTTTTTACGGACAATGGTTAAGCGACACATTCTATACTCCACGCTCCCGCGATGAAAGTCGCAGAAGTGAATGGTGTTGTTGGATGTGGTAGTTTGAGAAATCAAGCATACCCGCACTCACATACATCACTAAGTATTCTTCAGATACTGACGGAACTATAAGATAATGATATGACTATGGAGAGATAATTGCCATTGGTGCAATTATCAGGACAAGTCTATCTTATGCCTCGCAGCTGTTGAGTGCAGGAAAAACCTGGAATGCTAAGAGGTTCGATAACAAAGCTGGCCCCTTTGTTCGTTTTCTATCATGAAGACCATTTTGCGTATACAATGGTAAGCAAGACTCCATGCTGACGAAGATGGATCATTACCAATCGACTGATGTTTGCGAGCACCGTCAGGAATAACTCATAGTATTGCGATTTGGAAGTCAAGTGAGATGACAGAATTGTCAGGGTCAAATAGTGTTCGCACTTTTAGATGAAGCTGGAATTTGTTAGCAAGTAATTAGTTTGTATAAGAACTAGATGTAGCCCGCGACCACCCAGACGCGGCATATAAATATTGAGGTGTCTCCTGAGCAATTTGAACATCATCAAGCAATGTAGAAGAGATCTTATTAATATAAAACGTTTACACTAGAAATCTTTTATCACTCTGCCTACCTCTACTTAGACATTGAGCCTTCCTAGACAATCTCCATCTACGATAAGGATTATTGGCCTGAGTTATCTTACAAGATCTTGCAATAGGCTCCCACCTAACAAAGTCTCAACACCAGGGAAATCATCATGAGATCTGCCACCCCCCCCTCTCCTCCCCCTTGATGGCTTCTGCCTAGGAGAGTGATGCTATCACCACTCTCCTCTCTTTAGGGGTCACACCCCTTCCTCCATAAGATTCTTATTCCCGTTCATCATTGACTCTGCTCATGAAGTTCAGTTCTCCCCCTTACCCTGCACTTCCTTTGCACCTCACTTAGGTTTTGCACGGTCGGCAACCTCTCTCGCTTCATTTAAGGTCAGTGCTGTTGTCTTTCAAGCCCTTTGCGAAGTACTTCACCATTCAATTATGTCCGCCCTGTCGGGGAATGCTTCGGTCAGTCATGTCATGGCCTTATCTCTCATTCCGATGTTGGAAAAGCATCAGCTGCAGTTTCTCTAGTCAGTCGTTTCTAGCGTCTGGTTCTACCCCTTCCTCTATCCTGCTCTCAGGTCTTCGTCTTCTTGCTTGGTTACAGCTACACTCACTCTCACAGCTGAAACCTTACTGCCCCCTTGGCTAGCACCCTACGGCCCCCTCCTCACCCTAGGTTGCACGCTACTGCTACCCTCCCTCCTGAGGTTGATCTTCGGTTGCTATACAAAAACACGCCTCAGTTACGCCTGTCCTCTTGGCCGTTGCTAATGCCACTTTGGAACACCTATCGGGGACCACTCTCTGATGTCCTCTCCATCCACCGTTTCTATCCTGCCACTGGGCATCGCTTTGTCCCCTAGTACCACTCCGGCGTCCAGGTCTATACCTTCATTTCCTAGCTTAGGCTGACCTGTGTTATTTCTCAGACGTAATTTTCCTTTGTCAGGTGTTTATTCATTCCCTTTGTTCATATCTTGCAGATGTCGCTAAGGGTTCTCCTCTTCTTCCTGCTTGCTTCTTTCCTGTTTTATTTCCTTTGTATGTACGAGTATGTTCGTAGGATCTAGATGGGCAATAGGCAAGATGTGTGGTTGGTCTCATACCAGAGGAACTTGGGGGTTTGCATGGTTCCTGGGGTGAGGATGAAAGGTTTTTTATTGGCCATATCGATGTGATACACATCTTCTTTGTACCTTAATAAAACAAATGTTATTGATTCACAAAAGAAAATATATTATTGTAGATAGAGCTCTTCACGCAACCATCCAAGTAATACAATACTCAGACACTGGGGGATGGGCGAAGTGTTACGGGGTAGCTAACTTGAAGAGATATTGAGCTAACTAGGCCGTAGTTCGAGGGTATGGCAATATGTCAGGAAGGCTCAGTAAAGTAATTGGAAGGCTAAAGTTTCTCGAACTTAGATGATTTCTTAATAACTTGTTATATTGTTAGGGTCTCTTCTCCGTTGCTTGATTCCTCCTCAACCACCGGGGAAGAGCCCTTCTATTTATACTAAAGTTTGCGCTACTTCTCTTTCTTAAGAACTTATGTATCTTTTGGTCCTTCGACTTTGTTCAGAAAAGTGCGAACACTGTTTGACCCTGAAAGTAATTGCCCTACTTGAACTCAGAGAGTCTCCTGACTACTAATATATCTGGGGGTATTTCCACTCAACCAGTTGATAGTCTTCGATCTCTTCATCCTAATAAACTCTTGTTTAATATATGGAGTCCATACGGAAACATACCAATAGTTCTCAGGGAATACTGAGTGATCAGTTCGGATGGCCATCTTTCAAAGCATGCATATATATGCAGCTGTACCGGATATGTGATAGAGTTCAAACATGTTATCATTCGAATCAGTGAATTACTTCCAGGAACGTGAACGCTTCTGGTTGGCTGAGTAGCTACCACGGATGCCTCTGGGTTCATCCTACCTGTAGTGAGCTTTAGGATTCGGATATACAGTCATCTTTGATGAAGCTGTATATCTCATACTAATATAGATGAGCTATTCTCGTGTGCGTAACACCAAGCCCATTGACAATGACCTTCCATAGGTGCAAGATATCTGATAGACCTACTCCTCTATCTCTATAGTACCTTACTCGTATACGAGTACTCTATTCCTATAACCATAGGACTTCTGATAATCACTATATCCCTTGTAAATGACAGATGTTAGTCTATAGCGATAGACTAAGACAACTATGTAGGCTACCCCAAAAGTCTATGATAGTTAAGATAGTTGTTTCCCATTACAAGTACCACACGGAAGGCTGTTTGTTACATTATCCTTTGTTGATAATATACAATTCACAGTAAGTTCCAACTTGTGGTAGGCGAACTCAAAGCACCAGGAGAGAGCATTTGTGAGAATCAAGGATGCTAGGACCTCCCTTGGGCTGGAATTTTAAACGTACAAAAAAGACCTGATGCACTGGCCAACCTTTAGAGAAAGAGTACCTAGGAGTCAACATCCGATATTGGTGGACGGCAAATGCATATAACCCACGCCTAAGCAGTCAAGTGGCTGGGTTTTCATTTCCAGAACAACCATGATACATGGACCAATTACGTAAACAGACTCGTCCTTGCACAAGCCGCCTTTGACAGAATTAAGAGACTGTCATGCCTGGGTTGCAGGCATACACCATATAGTGCACAAAGAATGGCAAAGGCAATTATAATTTCAACACTCTTTTATGGCGTCAAGTTTCTTGATCTAAGCGCCACTATGAAACACAAGATAGAAGTGCTGCTGAACCATGTCAAACGGTAGATTTCTAACTGCTTCTATTCTACTAACACTAACGTCCTGACTGCTGAAACCTGTATAATCTCAGTGGACTTATACCTCGAACAGGTACGCAACATGGCCGCTATTCAATGGTAAACTGCGTTACCTGACAATAATATCACAACAGCCCTATTTCCACCGGGCTTCCCACTACTGTCACAGCTCGTGACTAAGCAAGGCAGATTTAACATAACTAAGAGGTATTAGTCAAAAGGTATGTTTACGTTTCACTCTATGCAGTCAGTTGACTCATAGTTCCCTCATGACTCGCACTTGCGTGTCATTATTATGTTATGATTGGATGATGTTACTATGACTCACAATTGTGAGTCATAATGATGTAATGACTTTCGCGCATGACTCACATTATGAGTCATGAGTCTCACTCAGGTGATGTGCTTCGCGCATCTGACTTGTTTTATGTGTTTTGATTGGTTTACGGTATGTGGCGCAGTGACTCATAGGAGTCATCTGATGGATCTCAGGCATGACTCGTTATGAGTCATAGGACCGCGTGACTCGAGTTATGAGTCACCAGGGTTAGGGTTGTTGGCATGAAGAGTCTATATACGAAGAAGACTCAGTCACAGTAGTTAGCCATCCTCCGTCTCCGCTACACCTCCGGCAATTGAAATCTCAACACCACGAGAAATCATCGTCACTTCCATCCACCCCCCTCTCCTCAGACACGCCACATTGCCTCTGTCTGGGTGAAGCCATCTCCCCTCCCTCTTCCTTTCCCTTCTGATGGTCAGGCCTGGCAAGCTTGTTCCTAGGGGATTGGTTGAGTTCGCCTTCACCCCCTCCTCTCCGGGCTCGCTTAGGCAGCCCCCCACGGTCGGCAACCCCTCACCTGTCAACGGTCGGTCTTTAGTCTCGGTCGATCGATAAAGTAGTTGCCACCGGTGGCACTGCTCTCTGGTATTGCACTGTCTCCTTTGTGCTCTGCTGGTACGGTTGGTTTTTACGAAACGTCGTGAGCCCGCTTCCATCGGCCTTCCTCGCACTTCTCGTGTCGGTTAGCCTCCCGCTCTCTCCCTCCCTGACGTCTGGATCGGCTGGCACCCTACTGCTCGCGGCTCTACGCCCACCACCAGACCTCTGTTCCCTTCGGATGTCCTTGGACTTGGGGAACAAGTTTAAACCTTCTTTCCGGGTCCTGTTTCCCGAAATAGCCGACGGGATCTTCCTCCGACTGCCACGAGCCTTCCTTCTATAGGCAGCATCCTCTCGAACTCGGTCGCTCTTCCTGAGCCTCGGCTGGCGGGGTATTTTTAGCCCCCGGGAGTTACCTCCCCTTGTGTGTCCCCGAGACCCATTATTCAGGAGTCCCTATTCCTTCGGGAGCTGGGCCCGGTGGGGTTTTACTACTGTTTAGCTTATAGGTTGTTTGATTTGGGGGAGTGGGCTTGTTTTTCTTTGTTGGTTGTGTCTACTGTCGGTTGAGGATGTTTTTCTTTTAGGCTAGGCTTTCGCGGGGGTTTTTGGTTCGTGGCTCTCAGGTCCGCTTTCTCATCTCCTTGTAGTTTCTACCCATAGCACCGGGTGGGGTTTTCTCTGTTGGGCAGGGTCAGAGGGTTTTAGCTTGGGGATGGCGGGATGGACTGTAGTTGAAGGTTTTGGACTACGTGGCCCGTGCTTGGCAGAAAGTCCGTTGTACCTAGGACCGTGGGATGAGCACGTGTGTGCGTTTGCCCCGATAGAAACAATTAATAATCGAGATTTAAAAAAAAATAAAAATAAAAATAAAAAACAGTCACAGTAGTTAGCACGCTTCCGCTCCCCTCTTTCCCCCCCTCTACATTTCTCAACACCACGTCGTTCTGCGCACGATCTCCTCTCCCACACTTTTCGTCCTCACTGTTGGGCCTCGCATCCCCACCCTCACCTAAAGACATGGCCTCCCACCAGGGTGGCCCCTCGAGAAACCCTACCCCAGCCCCTCTCTCTCCCCTCCCAACCACAGGAAATCTCGACCATCTAGTCTCGATTTTCCACCAGACTGCCGCCGACCTATGGCTCCCCGCCGCAAGTTTCCCCCCCATTAAGCCGGCAAACATCTCCACTCTCTCTGTCGGAGAACAGATGCTCCTCCCTCTACTCTGCACCTCGCTTCAATCAAGCATCCACATAGCAACGGCTCTCGAGAATCTCTCGACTGAAATCCACGACTTGTCCTCTCAGGTTGCCAATCTAGATCTCTCCCCGCAACCCCCGAACCTCGCCCCACTCCAGGCATCTCTCCGTGACATTGCCTCCCATCTTCCGTCAGCCGCTCAGGCCCCTTTCCCTCCCCAGTGCCCTGGTGTCCCACAACAGGCCACACCCTCCTCTAGTGGGTCTCGCCCCACCCCAACCAGTAACACCAACCCTGCTCACCAAGAGAAAGGGAAAGAAAGAGCCCCTCCAGCTCCACCCCCACCACCACCCAACACGGTCCGGCCCTCCCCCGCAGCTGACCCGGATCTCCTGAGATACGACATGTCGACTTCCCCTCCCACACTATATGGCAACCCTGAGGCGTTTGCCAAGAAATACCCCCACACCTGGGAAGCGGAAGAATTTGCCAAAGGGAAATACCCCCCTGGCCCCGCCTGGACCCCCGGTCATCTGGACACAGACTGGCGATCCCCCAACACCATGGCCACAAAAGCCACCCCCACCTACAGTCAAGCTGTCGCACCCCCTGCTAAGGGAAAGAAGGGTCGACAGGCGAAGGCCTCTGTCTCTGCTTCCTCCGTTGCAGTTGGGTCGGGTGAGGCTTTTACGAAATGTCCCCCTCCTCTCCCCCAAGCTGTCCGCAGATTCTTCGCCTCCAGAACCACTTTCGAACCACACCCAGAAGCGCTCAAGATAGCAGCCCACTTCCCAGACATCGCTGCTTCTGTTCTCAGAGAAGCCAACTGCTCCCTTCCCCTTTCCTTCACTTGCACGGTCAACGACAAAGGCTCAGTGTCACTGCTTGGTACCGACCTTCACACCCCCGCTTCCGCTTCTACCCCTTATGTTGCTCCCCTCACCTCGAGGTTGAACAAGGCCTTTCCGGTAGGCAACTCCCCTTGGGATCTCGTCAAACCCGCTCCAAACGAAACGCAACTTTTGATCCACTCCATCCCTCTTGCGTTGCTCCCCGCAGACAATGCCCAACTCTTCCCCTCTCTTCATGAGTCCATCCGCAATGCCAGGGGAGTCTCAATTCTCTCAGCTCGTGACCTTAACCCGGACCCGGAATCTCGGGACCAAAGGTCAGCAACCTCAGTGGTTGTCACCATGGCCCCACCTGACGCTTTCGCCGTCTTCCCCTCCATCAACCTCTTCTCCCGAAATCGGAGAGTGGAGCAGATATTCTCCTCCTCTAAGAACTCCCAATGCAAGAAATGCTGGAAATTTGGCCACATCTCTACCCGCTGTCCCAGCAGCCTGCCAGTCTGTCCCTTCTGTTCACTCACCCACACCAAAGCAGAGCATCGCTGCCCTAACCCTTCCTGCCCTAAGGGTGGCAATCTCCGACCTGTCCTCGCCTGCTGTCCATCCTCGGTGGCGTGCTGTCCTAACTGCCAAGAAGAGCACTCTGCGCCCAGCAAGGATTGCCTCTCCCTGTAACAAACCAGCCTCCCATGAAGGTGTTCGTAACGGGAAACGACTATCTTACTATCATAGGCTATCGACATAGCCTACGTAGTTTACTTCGTCTATCGTTATAGACTAACATCGTGGGTTCGTAA
>Ga0307509_10003038_pt1 | contig 26120 bp, 23 predicted proteins | sample 10_EM_MG_FD_202245 | JGI IMG/M metagenome (GOLD analysis project Ga0307509, IMG submission 202245) | Populus trichocarpa ectomycorrhiza microbial communities from riparian zone in the Pacific Northwest, United States - 10_EM | ecosystem: Host-associated > Plants > Roots > Unclassified | place... | reverse complement strand
GCTGGGCCTGGTCGAGATGACGCGCAAGCGCACGCGCGAGTCGCTGGCCCACATGCTGTGCGAGCCGTGCCCGACCTGCGACGGCAAGGGCCAGGTGAAGACGGCACGCAGCGTCTGCTACGACATCTTGCGCGAGATCCTGCGCGAGGCGCGGCAGTTCAACCCGAAGGAGTTTCGCGTCGTCGCGTCGGCCGCGGTGGTCGAGATGCTGCTCGACGAGGAGAGCCCGCACCTCGCGGGCTTGTCGGACTTCATCGGCAAGCCGATCTCGCTGCAGGCCGAGCCGCTGGGCTCGCCGGAGCAGTACGACATCGTCTTACTTTGAGTGCCCAGGGCGTTTCGCAGCGTCTCATTCGACACACGTCAACGGTTGCCGCTAAAGGAGTTTTGCCAGTAGTGGACGCAGGCGACCGGCCCCGGGCAAGAGACCGAGCCGACACCGCTACACTTCGCATGCCCATGCGTCGCCGACCTCTTCAACGTCTGACCACCGCGTTTTTCGTGGTGCTGTCGCTGCTACTTTCCCAGCTGGCGTTGGCGAACTACGTCTGCCCGGGACAGAGCGATCCCGAAGCGATGGTCGCCATGATGGCTGCCGGTCAGCCCTGCGAGGGCATGGACCAAGTCCAGCCCACGCTGTGCCACCAGCATTCCGCGGGTACGGCTCAGTCCTTCGAAGCTGTCAAGCTTCCCGCGGCATCGCAGCCGATCGTTGTCCAGGTGCTCGAGCTGCCTCTGGTTCTCGATGCCGGCGAGGCCGTCGCGCTGCCGATGGCGGCCACAGCGAGGGCCCGTCCTCCGCCGGACCCACTCTTCCTGTCCACGCTCAGACTCCGAGTCTGACCCCCTTCGTCGATTGACCGGCGCTGGCGCGGCATGTCCGCACGCCAGCAAGGCACCCGTTCGTCGTCGGAGTTCCCATGTCAAGACACGCCCTGCGTGCGGCCGCCCTGGCCGTCGCAATTCTGCCGGCAGCACTTGCCGCAGCAGCACCCCTTTCGCTCGACCAGGCCTTGGACCTGGCTGTCCAACGTTCAGAAGCCTCTCGTGCGGCGCGCGCCGACCTGGCGAGTGCCTCCGAAGCAGCCCGCGCTGCAGGCCAACTGCCGGACCCGGTGCTGCGCGCGGGCATCGACAACCTGCCCGTCACCGGAGGCGACCGGCTCAGCACGACGCGCGACTTCCAGACCATGAAGCGCATCGGCATCAGCCAGGAGTGGTTGTCGCGGGACAAGCGCGCAGCGCGGCAAGCCGTTGCCGAGGCCGCGGTAAGCCGGGAGGCGACCCAGGCTCAGATGGCCGATGCCGAGGCACGGTTGCAGACTGCATTGGCCTACCTGGACGCGTACTTCGCCAGCGAAGCAGTCAAGCTCACCACGTTGACCGAGCACCACGTCCACGAGGAGCTCGAAGCGGCTCGTGCCCGCCTCGCCGCGTCGACCGGCGGCAGCCCTGAGGTACTGGCGCTGACCGCGACGCGGGGCACGGCCGAGGACGAGACGGCCGAAGTTCGCCAGCAGCAAAGCGCTGCCAAGGTCGCCTTGCAGCGTTGGGTCGGCGTGCCAGTCGACGAACTGGCGGCGTTGCCCGCATTGCCGACTCCGACAGAGCAGGCCTACGTGGCCAGTTCTCCCGCCGTCCTTGCCATGCAGCGCGACATCGAGGTCGCCCGCCAGTCCGTGGCGGTCGCCGCGTCCGAGCGCAAGTCCAACTGGACCTGGGAGCTGTCCTACGGGCAACGCACGGGCTACTCCGACATGGTGTCGTTCGGCGTGAGCATCCCGCTGCAAATCGCCCCGGCCGCGCGGCAGGACCGCGAGACGGCTGCGAAGCGCGCGCTCGTCGAGAAGGCCGAGGCCGCGCTCGCCGAAGCCACGCGAACCGCCACGGCCGAGTACAACGCATTGGCCAGTGACGCACAGCGCCTGCAGGAGCGCGTCGAGCGCTACCGCAGCGGGGTGGTCACGCCGACTCGGCAGCGCACCGCTGCGGCGACGGCCGCCTACCGGTCCAACCAAACCATGCTGGTCAGTGTTTTCGAGGCGCGGCACATGGAGGTCGACGTGCAGAGAAAGCTCTTGAACCTGCAGCGTGACCTCGCCAAGGTCCAAGCCCAACTGGCCTTCAAGCCGCTGACTGTCGGAGCCGCACCATGAACCGCTTTTCGCCCATCTCCGGCCTCATCGCTGCGGGCGTCTTGCTCGCCACCGGGGGGTTCTACACCGGTCGTCACTCTTCGAACTCCGTCGCGCAACCCATGACCGCAGCGTCATCACCCGGCGACCGGAAGGTTCTGTACTGGCACGACCCCATGGTTCCCGGGCAGCGCTTCGACAAGCCCGGCAAATCGCCTTTCATGGACATGCAACTGGTGCCGGTCTACGCCGACGAAACAAGCGACTCCGGCGTCAGGGTCAGCCCGGCCGTGCAGCAGAACCTGGGCATCCGCACGGCGACGGTGAAGCGCGCCGACGTGTCGGCGTCTTTCGATGCGGTGGGCTCGGTCCAGTTCGACGAACGGCTGAACGTCGCCGTGCAGACCCGCGTGGCGGGGTATGTCGAGCACCTGGTGGTCCGCGCGCCGATGGAACAGGTTCGCAAGGGGCAGGTGCTCGCAACCATCTTCGCACCCGAGTGGTTGGGGCCGCAGAACGAGTTGTTCGCCCTGAAGCGAGCCGGCGTGTCGCAAGAGCTTGTTGCGGCTGCTCGCGAACGCATGCGCGCGATGTCCATTCCAGAGGCCCTCGTCCGCCAGAGCGAGGACAGCGGCACTGCCCAAGCTCGCTTCACGCTCACTGCGCCGGCGGGTGGCGTGGTCGCGGAACTGGGTGTACGCGAAGGCGTCGCCGTCACGCCGGGCATGACGCTCTTCCGCATCGCCGGACTGGAGAAGGTTTGGGCGGTGGCCGAAGTGCCTGAAGCGCAGGCCGTGCGTCTCTTGCGCGGGCAGAAGGTCAAGGCTGCATTGCAGGCCGACGCCTCGCAAGCATTCACCGGCGAGCTGAAGGAAATCCTCCCGCAGGTCAGCGCGAACACCCGGACGCTGCAGGCGCGCTTCGAGGTCGACAACCAGGGCGGCAGGCTGACGCCGGGGATGCTGCTGCGCCTGCAGGTCGCAGGGCCCAGCACGTCTGGCCTGGTGGTGCCGGGGGAGGCGGTGATCCGCACCGGCAAGCGCGCCGTGGTCCTGATCCGCATGGAGGACGGTTCCTTCGAGAGCCGCGACGTCAGCCTCGGTCAAGAGGTCGGCGACGACATCGAGGTCACGCAGGGGCTCACCGAGGGTGAGCAGGTGGTGGCCAGCGGCCAGTTCCTCATCGACTCCGAGGCGCGGCTGCGTTCCGTCACGGGCAGCATGAGCGCGCCGCCGGCACAAGCTTCGCCAGCAGCGTCCATGCCGGTAGCCCAGGCCCCCGGTGTCTACGTCGGCGAAGGCAAGGTCGAAAGCGTCGAGGCCGATGGCATCACCATCTCCCATGGGCCTATCGCGTCGCTCAAGTGGCCGTCGATGACGATGGGCTTCGGCAAGCCCAGCGCGAAGGCTTTCGCCGACATCAAGCCCGGCGACACCGTCCGCTTCGAGTTCAGGAAGGGCGGAGCGATGGACTACGAACTGGTGTCCATGCAGCGTGTAGGGGGCGCCAAGTGATTGCCGCCCTGATTCGCTGGTCCGTCGGCAACCGCTTCCTCGTGCTGATGGCCACGGCCTTCCTCGTGGCAGCAGGCCTTTGGTCGGTGAAGAACACCGACGTGGACGCGTTGCCGGACCTGTCGGACACCCAGGTCATCGTGCGCACCACGTACCCGGGCAAGCCGCCGCAAGTGGTGGAGGATCTGGTCACCTATCCGCTGACCACAACGATGCTCAGCGTACCCGGCGCGAGGACCGTCCGCGGCTACTCGTTCTTCGGTGACTCGTTCGTCTACGTTCTGTTCGACGACAAGACCGACCCGTACTGGGCACGCTCGCGCGTCGTCGAGTACCTCAACCAGGTGCAGAGCAGGCTGCCACCCGGCGCGATCGCTGCCCTCGGACCCGATGCCACCGGTGTCGGCTGGGTCTACGAGTACGCGTTGATCGACCGCACGGGCAAGAACGACCTCGGACAGTTGCGCGCGCTGAACGACTGGTTCCTGAAGTTCGAGCTGAAGACCGTGCCCGACGTGGCGGAGGTGGCCAGCGTCGGCGGCATGGTCAAGCAATACCAGGTGGTGCTCGACCCGGAGCGCATGCGCGGCCTGGGCGTCACGCAAGCGATGGTCATGGACGCGCTGCGCAGGGCCAATCAGTCCTCGGGCGGCTCGGTCGTGGAGATGGCCGAGGCCGAATACATGGTGCGCTCGCGCGGCTTTCTGAAGTCGCTCGACGATTTCCGCGCCATCCCGCTGTCCGTGACAGGCGCGACGCCAGTGCTGCTGCGCGATGTTGCCGCGGTGCAGGTCGGGCCGGAGATGCGACGCGGCATTGCCGAGCTCGATGGCGAGGGCGAAGTCGCCGGTGGCGTGGTGGTCATGCGTTCGGGGAAGAACGCACGCACGACCATCGAGGCGGTGAAGGCGAAGCTTGCTGCCCTCGAGCCCGGCCTGCCGTCGGGCGTCGAAGTCGTCGAGACCTACGACCGCTCCAAGCTCATCGACCGGGCCGTCGACAACCTGCGCTCCAAACTCGTCGAAGAGTTCATCGTGGTCGCGGTCGTGTGCACGATCTTTCTGTTTCACCTGCGCTCGGCGTTGGTGGCGGTCGTCGCGCTACCGGTCGGCGTTCTGGCCGCGCTCGTCGTCATGCATTGGCAAGGCGTCAGCGCGAACATCCTGTCGCTCGGCGGCATTGCGGTGGCCATCGGCGCGATGACCGATGCCTCGGTGGTCATGGTCGAGAACCTGGCCAAGCACATCGAGGCGTTCGAGGCCAGGAACGGGCGGTCGCCATCGGGGACCGAGCGATGGACACTGGTGGTCGAGTCCTGCGTGGAGGTGGGGCCGGCGCTCTTCTTCTCGCTGCTGGTCATCGCGCTGTCGTTCGTCCCGGTGTTCGCGCTCGAGGCCCAAGAAGGGCGGCTGTTCTCGCCGCTGGCGTTGACGAAGACCTACGCGATGGCGGCGGCCGCGGGCCTGTCGGTCACCTTGGTGCCGGTGCTGATGGGCTGCTTCATCCGCGGGCGCATCCCGCACGAGGCGGCCAACCCCCTGAACCGCCTGCTCGTCGCCGTCTATCGGCCGGTGCTCGATGCGGTGTTGCGCTTCCCGAAGACGACGCTGGTCGTGGCTGCGGCCGTGCTCGCGTTGACGGCCGTTCCGGTCCTGCGCCTGGGCGGCGAGTTCATGCCGGCACTCGACGAAGGGGACCTGTTGTACATGCCGTCAGCACTGCCCGGGCTGTCGGTGTCGAAGGCGTCGCAGCTGCTCCAGCAAACCGACCGGCTCATCAAGACGGTCCCGGAGGTCAAACGTGTCTTCGGCAAGGCTGGGCGCGCGGACACGGCGACCGATCCGGCGCCGCTGGAGATGTTCGAGACCACCATCCAGTTCAAGCCGCGCGACCAGTGGCGGGCCGGGATGACGCCGGACAAGCTCGTCGAGGAACTCGATCGGGTCGTCAAGGTCCCGGGGCTGTCCAACATCTGGGTTCCGCCCATCCGCAATCGCATCGACATGCTGGCCACGGGCATCAAGAGCCCGGTGGGCATCAAGGTGGCTGGTGCCGACCTGGCGATCATCGACCGATTGACCACGCAGATCGAGACGGCTGTGAAGAGCTTGCCTGGCGTGTCGTCGGCGCTCGCCGAGCGATTGACGGGTGGCCGCTACATCGACGTGGATGTCGACCGGCTGGCGGCGGCACGCTACGGTTTGTCGGTCGCAGACGTTCAGGCGGTGGTCTCTACCGCCATTGGTGGCGACAACGTCGGCGAGGTGATTCAGGGCCGCGAACGCTATCCGATCAATGTTCGGTACCCGCGCGAGATTCGCGATTCGCTCGAGCGCCTGCGGCAGCTGCCGTTCGTCACCGAGAAGGGTGCAACGGTGCTGCTGCAGGACGTAGCGCGCGTGTCCGTCGAGGAAGGGCCGCCGATGCTGCGCAGCGAGAACGCCCGGCTGTCAGGCTGGGTCTACGTCGACGTGCGCGGACGGGATCTGCGCTCGGTCGTGAACGACATGCAGGCTGCGGTCGCCAGGCAAGTGGTGATGCCAGCGGGATATGCGGTCGCATGGTCCGGTCAGTTCGAGTACCTGGAGCGTGCCACTGAGCGACTGAAGCTGGTGGTGCCGGTCACGCTGGCAGTCATCTTCGTGCTGCTCTATCTGCTGTTTCGCTCGTTCGGAGATGCCGCCCTCGTGATGGCAGCGGTGCCGTTTTCTCTGGTGGGCGGCTTCTGGCTCATCTGGGCGCTGGGCCACTCCATCTCCGTCGCCACGGCGGTGGGATTCATCGCGCTGGCCGGCGTGGCGGCGGAGTTCGGGGTCGTGATGCTCATCTACCTGAAGAACGCGTGGACACGACACCTGGCCGCCGGAGAGCCGGACACCGATGAGACGCTGCTGGCCGCGATCCGCGAGGGCGCCGTGCTGCGCGTGCGGCCAAAGGCCATGACCGTGGCCGTCGTGATGGCCGGCTTGCTGCCCATCCTGTGGGGCAGCGGCACCGGCTCCGAGGTCATGACCCGCATTGCCGCGCCGATGGTCGGCGGCATGGTGACGGCGCCGCTGCTGAGCATGCTGGTCATCCCGGCCGCCTGGTACCTGCTTCAGCGTCGACGTGCCGCCATGCCGCAGCCTTCCGCCCAGCCACTTGTGCCCGCTGCCGACGTTGTCGGGTGACCACGCAAACAAGCTGCCAGCGCACACCTGCCTTGTACGACATCGTGCTGTTGTGGGCAGCGCGCTCAGCCGGACTTCACTGCCTCGAGCTCCCACAGAAAGTGCGTCAGCCGGCCGCGCAACCGGCGGTTCAGCAGGCGCAGTTTCTGGCGTGCGGTGAGTGGCGTCGCGGTCAGCGAATCGAGGTAGACGACCCACTCGGCGCGCAGCGCGTTGAAGCGGCCGTCGAAGCCGTAGATCTGGCCATGTCGATCGTCGCCACAGAAGTAGTCGTGCGTCTTCTCGGTGATGATGTTGACATGGGTCGGGTCGACAAAGGCCGCCTGGCTCGGGTAGGCCGGCGTCAGCGCATAAAACCGACCGCCCGGTGCGAGCACGCGCCAGATCTCGTTCATCAGGCGAATGAAAGGGAACCACGTGCCGTGGCCGTCGGGCGTGACGAGCAGGCGCGGCACGTGTTCGAGAAAGTCGACCGCCGACACCGAGGCGAAATGATTGTCGGGATAGGGGATCGGTTCGAGGACGACGTTGGCGCGGCGAAACTCCACCTGTGGCGTGGATTCGAGCGGGCGGATGTCGATGCCGCAGAGTTCGCGTCTGCCGTAAGGGTTGCGCGGTGCGATGCCGCAGCCCAGGTCGAGGTGGCGATCGGGTGGTGTCGGCATGGCGTGATCCTGGTGGCGGGTTTTCATGGAGCGGGCTGCACGACAGGGAATTTCGGATGGATGCCCTGTGACTGCAGCGCCCGGCGCAGCCCACGCGTGCGCCAACGCCAGCGCCAGCGCTTGAACGGGCTCTTCGCTTCATCCCACAGCAGCGCCGCGAAGCGCCACGCGGCGCGTTCGCGCAGCGCCGGCGTCCAGCCGTGCGCACGCGTGATGGCGAGCAGGTGGCGCAGCGCCTTCGCATTGCCTTCGCGCACATGCTCGAAGTGCACCGGGTGGTGGCGTCCGCGCAGCAGCTTGCGGTTGCGCCGCAGCAGTGTCCGTTGCGCGGCGCCCATGCCCGCGAAGGTGGCGCTGCCGACGTGGGCGACGAACACGTCCTCGGCAATCACCTGCTCGCGGCCGATGGCGCGCAGGCGCAGGCTGAAGTCGAAGTCCTCGAAGTAGCCGAGGCCGAAGCCGGTGTCCAGGCCGCCGAGCTGGTGCCAGACGCTGCGCTGGATCGCGACGCAGAAGAAGTCGGTGCGGTAGGTCGGCGTCAGCAGCCCCGTGGGTGTGCGCATCGCGTCGGCGCCGGCTTGGAGAGCGCGTGCAATCGGCGCGTTCGGCAAGGGCAATCGCTGGCCGTTGCCGGCGGCGTTGGTCACCGGGCCAACCATCGCCACCTTGCCCGGCACGCGCGCCAGCGTGGCGAGCAGCGCGTCAAGCGTGCCGACCGGGAACAGCGTGTCGCTGTTGACCAGGCAGACCCACTCGCCCGTGGCCACACCCACGCCGACGTTCATGCCGCCGGCGAACCCCAGGTTGGTCGGCAACGGCAGGTAGTGCACGCGCGGGTGCTGTGCAGCCCAGGCCGCGCACTGCGCCGCCGCGTCGTCCGGCGAGCCGTTGTCGACCAGGATGACCTCGACGCGTGGGTCCTCGATCGCATCCGCCAGCGTCGCCAGGCACGGCCCGGTGGTCGTGTCGAAGCGCTTGTACGACAGCACGACGAGCGAGAGCGTGACGCTGCTGTTCACCAGAGCGCTCCCAGCCGCCGGCGCCAGCGCTTGAAGCGCCGGTTCAGGATCGACGCGGCCGAACGCGCACCGGGCGCGTCGAGCTCGAACTCCCAGTTCGACTGATAGACCACGCCGAGGAACTGCTGCGTCAGCGTCTGGCGTGTCTCGCCCTGACGGCGCATCGCGAGGTACTGCCACTCGTGGTGGTAGAACCGGAACAAGGGTTCGATGGGCGCGAGCGGAATGCTGCGGTACGCGAGCAGCGCTTCGCCATACCACCGAATTTCGGTCGGCGCGAAGTCGATCGCGTCCCACAAGGTCCAGTCGCGTGGCGCGAAATGGCGCTCGTGCAAGTCGTTCCAGACGCGCGTCGACCAGATCATGGGCGGTGGGCCGAAGTCGTAGTCGGGGCCGACACGGCCAAACTGTTGCTTCAGGCGCTCGCTCTCTTCGACGAAATGCCGCAACACCTCGGGGTGCCGTCGATTCACGGCGAGTTGCATCAGATCGCGCGACTGGTGCAGCAGCGTGTAGGGGTGGCCGCCGGGTTCGATGAAGTTGTCGCGACTGATGGGACGGAGGAACACGCTGTCCGAGTCCACGCACAGGCACGTGTCGTGGCCGAGCAGGCGCCAGGCATCGGCCTTGATGACTTGTTGCGAATGGGTGCCCGGCGTGCGGCGGTAACGTGCGAGGAGGTCCTTGGACGAGGCTTGCGGATGGCTGCGCACGACGTCTTCGTCGCTGACCAGCTTGAAGCGATGGCCTCGCAACAGTTCGCTGAACAGCGCTTGGTCGGCTTCGGGCACGACGAGAACGACAGGGAGTTGTTCGGGGTTGTTCGGCGCCAGCGATTCGAGCAAGCGCTTCACGCGCCGTGCATCGCCGCGGTAAGACTTGCAGAGAATGACGAAATCATCCACGAGCGACGGCCTCCAGAATTCGGTTCACTGCCGAAGCCACCGTGACCGGTGGCGTCGTCACGTCCGGCAGCGGCCCGGCACGCCAGCGCTCGATCACTGCTTCGAGTGCCGCCTCGATCGCGGCTGCGTCGGTGGCCGGCGCGACCCAGCCGCCGTGATCGACCACCAGCGCGTCGAGTTGCGCGTTGTCGTGCGTCAGCGCGAGCACCGGCCGGCGCGCCCAGAAGTATTCGTAGAGCTTGGACGGGATGTATTCCGGGCAGTCGGGGATGGTGCCGTGCAGCATCAGCAGCACGTCCATCTGCTGCATGCGCTGCATCACGCGCGCGCGTCCCGACAGCCCGGTCTGCGGGTCGACCTCGAGCCGGCCGAGTGACATCACCACATCGGTCAGTTCGAGCGCGTCCAGCAGCGGCGCGGCGACCGGGTCGAGCTCGGCGCCGTAGACCTCGACACGCAGCAGGGGCCGCAGTTCGGGCCGGCGTTTCAGCAGCGCGGCCAGCGCGTTGAGCACCGGCGCGAAGCTGCGCGTGACTGAGAGCGAGCCGAAGTGCCCCAGCACGCAGCGCGGACCGCGCACGTAGGCGGTGCGCACCACCGGCGGCTCGGCGCCGGGCAGCACGACGATGCCGCGCGCGCCGAGCTCGGGGTGGCGCCGCCGCGCGGCCGCGAGCGCGCCGTCGGTGAACCACCAGGCCAGGTCGGCGTCGCGGCAGATGCGGCCTTCGAGGCGCGCGAAGAAGCGCTCCTGCCGCGTCACGACGGGTCGACCCGGCACCAGCATCGGGTCGTGCACCTCGGCGATCCAGCGCACGCCGGTGAGCCGCTTCAGCCACCAGCCGGCCAGATGGGCCGAGAACACGCCTCCGGTGCTGTAGACCAGGTCGACCTGGCCGCGGCGGATCAGCTGCGCACCACGCGCCAGCGCCGGCAGCGCCCACGACCACTGGCTGCGCAGCCCGCCCAGCAGGCGTTCGAGTGCGATAAAGGGCGCCAGCAGCACGCTCGCCAGCAACATGGTGCTGCGGTAGCGCAGCCCGCGCCCGCCCCAGCGCCGCGCGAGCACGTGCCGCAACTCGAAGCGCACGCCGGCCGGCCCCCACGGCAAGAGCTGTTCGTGCGGGAAGCGTTCGTCGTGCGTTCCCATCACGCCGCTGAGCACGATGGGCTGCACGCCGGCGGCGAGCAGGTGCGGCATCTTGTCGGTGATGGTGACGCTCTCGGCGCGCCCGTCGACGTTGAACGCGTGCGACAGGATCAGCCAGTGGCGCGGGCCGGTGTTGGCGGCGGCTGCTGCGATCATCAGACGAAGGCGTCGTCGGCGAAGACCACCGCCGGCTTGAACTTGAGCGTGAAGCGGGCGCGAAAGCGCGCCTTCGCGAGGCGGGCGCGGTCGTCGGCGTCGAGGCTGCGGCCCGCGAGCGCGGTCTCGAGTTCGACCGGCTCGCCGCGGTGCAGACAGATCTGGTCGAAGTCGCGCTGGCTGATGCCCCACTTGTGCAGGAACTGCAGGCGACCGTCGTTCTTCACGATGCGGTTGGTCGAGACGCAGGCGAAGTGGTAGACGAAGCTGTCGCCCAGGCCGACGAAGGTGCGGCAGCCGGCGTGCCAGAGCTTCATGGCCAGATCGTTGTCGCTGCTCATTCCGGGCGAGAGCTCGGTGCTGTAGCCGCCGACCTCGGCCCACATCTCCCTTGTCAGCAGCGTCGGCGGCCAGGTCGAGCCCAGCCAGTGGCCGCGCTTCAGGCCGGGCAGCGCGGCGATCAGCTCGGCCTCGCGGAAGCTCGCGGGGTCGCGGCCGAAGTCCGCGGCGACCGAACAGCGGTTGCCGCCGCTGCCGGGCTCGATCATGGTCGACGACAGCATGAAGCGCTGGCCGGCCAGGCGTTGCGCGACCTCGAGCAGCCGCGTGTCCCAGCCCGGCAGCACCGCCATGTCGTCGTTCAGGTACAGCACGTAAGGCTGGGTCGCGAGTGCCGCGACCCGGTTCACCGCGAAGCAGATGCCGATGTTGCCGGGGCTGGCGGTGTGCTTCAGGCCCTGGGCACGCACCCAGTCCAGCGTGCCGTCGGAGCCGTCGTTCACGTGCACGAGGATCTCGTGCGCATGCGCCGAATGGCGGCGTATCGTGTCGACCGCGAGCTGCAGGAACGGCAGGTTGTTCCAGGTCGGGATGATGATGGAGAACATCGGTGTCAGGCCTTGCCAGGTCTCGGCAGCCGGCCCATCAGGTAGAACTCGTCGTTCGGGCGCATGCTGGTGACGTTGGCCATGCGGTTCGACAGGCCGAACAGCGCGGTGATGCCGGCGATGTCCCACGCGTCTTCGTCGCTGAACCCGTGCTCGCGAAGCAGTGCGAAGTCGTCCTCGCCGACCGCGTACGACGCGTTGCAGACCTTCATCGCGAAGCCCAGCATCGCCTTCTGGCGCGGCGTGATGTCGGCCTTCAGGTAGTTGGTCGCGAGCTGGTCGGCGAGCTGCGGTGCCTTCTCGTAGATGCGCAGGATCGCGCCGTGCGCGACCACGCAGTAGAGGCAGCCGTTCGCGCCGCTGGTCGCGACGATGATCATCTCCTTTTCGCCCTTGCTCAGCCCGGACTCGCGCAGCAGCAGCGCGTCGTGGTATGCGAAGAAGGCGCGGAACTCGTCGGGCCGGTGCGCCAAGGTCAGGAACACGTTGGGCACGAAGCCGGCCTTCTCCTGCACCTCGAGGATCTTCTGACGGATGTCGTCGGGCAGGTTTTCGAGCGCAGGCACCGGGAAGCGGCTGATGGGCTTGATCGTCATGTCTCAGCTCCTGAATTGCAGCGCGTGCAGCCGCGCGTAGAGCCCGCCGTGGGCCAGCAGCTCGGCATGGCTGCCTTGTTCGACCACGCGGCCGGCCTCGATCGCGACGATGCGGTCGGCGCGCTCGATGGTCGACAGCCGGTGCGCGATCACGATGCTGGTGCGGCCGGCCATCAGCACCTCGAGCGCCTGCTGCACCAGGCGCTCGGACTCGGAGTCGAGCGCCGAGGTTGCCTCGTCGAGGATCAGGATGGGCGCGTCCTTGTAGATCGCGCGGGCGATCGCCATGCGCTGGCGCTGGCCGCCCGAGAGCTGCGTGCCGTTGTGGCCGATCACCGTGTCCAGCCCCTGCGGCAGCGCGGCGGCGAACTCGGTCAGGTTGGCGGCGGCCAGCGCGGCACGCACGCGAGCCGTGTCCAACGCGTCGCCGAAGCACACGTTGGCGGCGACCGTGTCGTTGAACAGCACGACGTCCTGGCTCACGAGGGCGAACTGCTCGCGCAGCGCGCGCAAGTTCCATTCCGGCAGCGGCACGCCGTCCAGCGTGACGCTGCCACTGGTCGGGTCGAGAAAGCGCGGCAGCAGGTTCACCAGCGTGCTCTTGCCCGCCCCCGACGGGCCGACCAGCGCGATGGTCTCGCCGGCGTGGATCTGCAGGTCGATGCCGTCCAGCGCCGCGGCGTCGCCGGCGTCGTTGAAGCGCAGGCCCACGTCCAGCAGCGCGATCTCGCCGCGGGCGCGGCCGTTTGCGCTCGGCGTGTAGCTGCCGCCTGCTTCACTCGGCGCGTGGTCGATCAGATCGAGTGCGCGTTCGACCGAGGCCAGCCCGCGCGTGAGTGCGGCGGACACGTCGGTGAGCCGGCGCACCGGCGTGGCCACCGCCAGCGCCGCGGTGATGAAAGCGACGAACTCGCCCATCGTCGTCGCGCCGCTCTCGCGCTGCCACAGCGCGACGCCGATCACCGCCGCCAGCGCGACCGCGGTCAGCAGCTGCGTCACCGGCGTCAGCGTCGCCGACGCCACGCCGCCCTTCATGAACCAGCGGCGCAGCGCGCGGCTCGCGCGCTCGAAACGGTCGTGCTGGGCCTGTTGCGCGCCGTGCAGGCGCACCGTGCGCCAGGCCATCACGTTCTCTTCGACGACGTAGCCGATGCCATCGACCGCGAGCTGCGATTCCTTCGTGATGCGGCGCATGCGCCGGCTGAACGCCCGGGTCGCGTAGCCGACCGCGGGAGCGAGCGCGGCGATCAGCAGGGTCAGCCGCCAGTTCATCCACAGCAGCGTGCCGAACAGCGCGAGCGCGCTGAAGGTGTCCTTCAAAACGGTCTGCACGGCCGCGACGAGCACGCCCACACCATTGTTCACCTCGTAGACGACGGTGTTGACCAGGCTGCTGGACGAGCGCGTGCGAAACAGGTCGGGCGTGGCATCGAGGATGCGCGTGAACAGGCGTTCGCGCAGCCGCAGCGTCGCGCTGTGCGCGGCCCACGACAGCGCGTAGTCGACGACGAAGCCTGCCACCCCGCGCACCGCGAACAGCGTGATCAGGATCACCGGCACGGCCCACAGTGGCGGCCGCGGCAGGTCGGCAAGGCTGGCGAACGGCAGGGCCTTGAAGTTGCCGTCGACCAGCACCGCCATCAGCCAGGTGACGCCCGACTCGCACACCGACGCGAGCATCGCACCCAGCGTGCCCAGCGCGAAGGCCACGCGCGTGCCGGCGAAATAAGGGGTCAGCGCGCGCAGCCGGCTCGAGAGGGAAGTGGAGACCATGGGCCGGCATTATCGGGGTGCCTACAATCCGCCAGCCCCAGCGTTCCCGGTTGAATGAGCACCCCCCGACTTTCGGTCATCCTGATCACCCACAACGAGGCCGGCAACATCGCGGAGTGCCTGGCGTCGGTCGCGTTCGCCGACGAGCGCATCGTCGTCGACTCGGGCAGCACCGACGGTACCGTCGAGATCGCGCGATCGCTGGGCGCGCAGGTCGTCGTCACGCCCGACTGGCCGGGCTTCGGCGTGCAGAAGAACCGGGCGCTGGCGCTGGCGACCGGGGCCCATGTGTTCAGCATCGACGCCGACGAGCGCGTCACGCCCGAGCTGGCGGCCAGCATCCGGCGCGTCGTCGCGGGCGGGTCGGCCGAGGCCGGCTACGAGCTCTCGCGCCTGTCCAACTTCTGCGGCCAGTGGATGCGCCACGGCGACTGGTACCCCGACCGCGTGCTGCGCTTGTTCAGGCGCGAGGCCGGTCGCTTCTCGAACGACCTGGTGCACGAGCGCCTGATCGTCGACGGCCGCATCGCCCGCCTCGAGGGCGAGTTGCAGCACTACAGCATGCCCACGCTCGAGAGCGCGCTCGACAAGATGAACCGCTACAGCTCGGGCCGCGCGGTCGACAAGATCGCGGCGGGCCGCCGGGGGGGGCTGGGCTCGGCGCTGGCGCATGGACTCTGGGCCTTTCTGCGCTGCTATATCCTGCGCCTGGGTTGTCTCGACGGGCGGCTGGGCCTGGTGCTCGCGATCTACGTCGCCGAAGGCACTTACTACCGTTACCTGAAAATGGGCTTGCTCGCGCCGCCGCGCTGATTCACCCTCGACATTGAACCAACTCGAAAAAACCGGATCACGCTCACCCATGCTCAACAGACGCTCGCTTTCCTCCTCCCTGGCCGCCACGCTGCTCGTGGCGCTCGCGCTGCCGGCGCAAGCCCAGTTCCGGGTCGAGATCTCGGGCGTCGGCGCGACCCAGCTGCCGATCGCGATTGCAAAGTTTCGTGACGAGGAACGCAACACACCGTCGCTGTCGATCTCGGCCATCGTGCGTGCCGATCTCGAGCGCAGCGGCGTGTTCCGCAGCGTCGACGCGCCCGGCGCGCTCGACGAGAACAGCCAACCCGCGTTCGCCGACTGGCGTGGCCGCGCAGCCGATGCGCTGACCGCCGGCTCGGTCACGCGCCTGGCCGACGGCCGTTTCGACATCCGCTACAAGCTCTGGGACGTGGTCAAGGGCACGGCCATCGCGGGCTCCAGCAGCGCCGTCGAAGCCGGCGACCTGCGCCTGGCCGCGCACCGCATCGCCGACGAGATCTACGAGAAGCTGACCGGCAGCAAGGGCGTGTTCTCGACCCGCATCGCCTTCGTCACCAAAGGCGGCGGGCGCTTCACGCTGCGCGTGGCCGATGCCGACGGCGAGGGCGGGCAGGTGGCGGTCAACAGCATCGAGCCCATCATCTCGCCGGCCTGGTCGCCCGACGGCAAGCAGATCGCCTACGTGTCGTTCGACAAGCAAAAGGCCGTCGTCGTGACGCAAGAGGTGGCCACCGGCACGCGCCGCGAGATCGCGAACTTCCGCGGCTCGAACAGCGCGCCGGCCTGGTCGCCCGACGGGCAGACGCTGGCCGTCACGCTGTCGCGCGACAGCGGCTCGCAGATCTACCTGATCGACCGCAGCGGCGGCAACGTGCGCCGCCTCACCAACAGCAGCGCGATCGACACCGAGCCGGCCTTCGCGCCGGACGGTCGCGGCCTGTACTTCGTCAGCGACCGCGGCGGCAGCCCGCAGATCTACCGCACCAGCCTCGCCGGCGGCAACGCCGAGCGCATCACCTTCGGCGGCAGCTACAACATCAGCCCGGCCATCAGCCCCGACGGCCGCACGCTGGCCTACATTTCGCGCCAGGGCGGCGCGTTCCGCCTCTACACGCTGGACCTGAGCGGCGCCAACGCGCAGCCGGTCGCGCTGACCGACACCAGCGACGACGAGAGCCCGAGCTTCGCGCCCAACGGCCGGCTCATCATCTACGCCACGCGCGCCCAAGGCCGCGACGTGTTGATGACGACCACGCTGGATGGCAAGATCAAGGCACGCCTGTTGTCGACCACGGCCGACGTGCGCGAGCCGGTCTGGGGCCCTTTTGGTCGCTGAGTCTTGCCGCCGCCACGATTTTTTCTTGATGAGGACAGTCCCATGAACGCCAATAAACACCACTCTCTTTCGACCCGCGTCGGCTTGTTCGCCGTGCTCACCGCCGCGCTGCTGGCCGGCTGCTCCAGCGTCAAGCTCGACGACGCGCAGCCGCCGGTCGAAACCCGCACCCCGACGACCGTCGGTGCCGGCACGGCCGGCTCCAGCACGTCGGGCGCCGGCCAGAGCGGCGTCAAGACCGTCGACCTGACCAATGGTGCCGACAAGAGCGGCCAGACCCGCGTGATCTATTTCGACTTCGACAGCTACGCGGTGAAGGACGAGTACCGCGGCACCATCGACAGCTATGCGAAGGCGCTGACGGCCGACCGCAAGAAGCACCTGGTCGTCGAAGGCCACACCGACGAACGCGGTGGCCGCGAGTACAACCTCGCGCTGGGCCAGAAGCGCGCCGAGGCCGTCACCAAGGCGCTGGGCCTGCTGGGCGCGGGCGACGCACAGGTCGAGGCCGTGAGCTACGGCAAGGAACGCCCGGCGGTGCAAGGCAGCGACGAGGCTGCTTGGGCCAAGAACCGCCGCGCCGAGCTGAACTACCGGTGAGCCGGGTCGTGCTGCCCATGCGCTCGCGCGCGGCCCGCATCGCCGCCGGTGTCTGCCTCGGTGCAGCGCTGATCACGCCGGTCGCACACGCCGGCATCTTCGACGACGACGAGGCCCGCCGCGCCATCCTCGACCTGCGCCAGAAGCTGGAGCAGAGCAACGAGCAGGCGCGCGCGCGCCAGGCCGAGCAGATGTCTGCGCTCACCGAGCAGGTGAACCAGCTCAAGCGCAGCCTGCTCGACCTGAACAACCAGCTCGAGCAGATGCGCGGCGACAACGCCAAGCTGCGCGGCCAGAACGAAGAGCTGGCCCGCGCCGTGTCCGACATGCAGCGCAAGCAGCAGGACCTGCAGGCTGGCGTGGACGACCGCATGCGCAAGTTCGAGCCGCAGAAGGTCACGCTGGACGGCAAGGAGTTCGCCGCCGATCCCGACGAGAAGCGCCAGTACGACGAGGCGATGGAGTTGCTGCGCAAGAGCGACTTCACCGGCACCGCGAACGCGCTCACGGCCTTCCGCAAGCGCTACCCGAGCAGCGGCTACACCGAGTCGGTGATGTTCTGGCTCGGCAATGCGCAGTACGGCAACCGCCAGTACAAGGAGGCGATCGCGACCTTCCGCGGCCTGGTCAGTGCCGCGCCCGACGGCGCCAAGGCGCCCGAGGCGCTGCTCGCGATCGCGAACTGCCAGGCCGAGCTGAAGGACACCAAGTCGGCGCGCCGCACGATCGACGAGTTGCTGAAGGCCTACCCGAAGTCCGAAGCCGCGCAAGCCGGAAAGGAGCGCCTGGCGTCGTTGAAGTAGCGCCAAGGCGCGCGAGGCCTGCTGCGTAAAATGCAGGCATGCAAGAAATCGATCTGAAGGCCCTGGCGACGCTGGTGCTGTGGGCCTCGTTCGGTCTGTCCGTCGTCTTTGGTGCGATCACGCAGCGCACCCACTTCTGCACCATGGGGGCCGTCGCCGACATCGTCAACATAGGCGACTGGACACGCATGCGCATGTGGGTCATGGCCATCGGCGTGGCCATGATCGGCTTCAACGTGATGGTGGCGCTGGGTTGGCTGGACGCCGCCCACAGCCTCTACGGCGGGCCGCGCGTGCTGTGGCTGTCGGCGCTGGTCGGCGGCGCGATGTTCGGCTTCGGCATGGTGCTGGCGTCGGGCTGCGGCAGCAAGACGCTGGTGCGCATCGGCGGCGGCAACCTGAAATCACTGGTCGTGTTCGTCGTGCTCGGCGTGAGCGCGTTCGCGACGCTCAAGGGCGTCACCGCGGTCGCGCGTGTGGCCACGGTCGACAGCGTCGCGGTCACGCTCGCCACCGGGCAAGACCTGCCCTCGCTGCTGGCCGCCGGCACCGGCCTCGCCAAGCCGATGCTCGCCGCGGTGCTGGGCCTGGCCATCGGCGGCGCGCTGATCGCGTGGTCGCTTGCGCGCACCGAGGGGCGCAGTGCCGACAACCTGCTCGCCGGCATCGGCATCGGCGCTGTCATCGTCGCGGTCTGGTGGGTGACGGGCCGGCTCGGCCATGTCGCCGAAGACCCCAACACCTTGCAGGAAGCCTTCGTCGCGACCAACTCGCAGCGCATGGAGTCGCTCAGCTTCGTCGCGCCGGTGGCCTACACGCTGGACTGGTTGATGTTCTTCAGCGACAAGAGCAAGCTGCTCACCGTGGGCATCGTCAGCGTCGTCGGTGTCGTCACCGGCTCGGCGGTGGTCGCACTGCTGAACAGGCGCTTTCGCTGGGAGGGCTTTCGCGACGCGCAGGACACGGCCAACCACCTGATCGGCGCGCTGCTGATGGGCGTGGGCGGCGTCACCGCGCTGGGCTGCACGATAGGACAGGGGCTGTCGGGTGTGTCGACGCTGAGCCTGACGAGCTTCGTGGCGCTCGCGGCCATCGTCGCCGGTGCGGTCGCGGCGCTGCGTCTGCAGGCCTGGCGCATCGAGCGGTCGGTGTGAGCGGCGTGGTGGACGACGCCCCCGACCTCGAGCGCCGCTTCGGCGGGCTGCGGCGCCTCTACGGTGATGCAGGCTACGCACGAATCCGCGCGGCCCGCTTTGCGATCGTCGGCGTGGGCGGCGTCGGGTCCTGGTGTGCCGAGGCGCTCGCACGCAGCGGCGTTGCGGGCCTGACGCTGATCGACCTCGACCATGTCAGCGAGTCCAACATCAACCGCCAGATCCAGGCCACCAGCGCGACCATCGGCCAGGCCAAGGTGCAGGCGCTGCGCGAGCGCATCACGGCCATCCACCCAGGTTGCGAGGTGACCTGCGTCGAAGACTTCGTGGACGCCGACAACTGGCCCGCGTTGCTGCCACAGCCGGTCGATGGCGTGATCGATGCGTGTGATCAGGTGCGCGCGAAGGCCGTCATCGCCGCGTGGGCGCTGGCCACGCGCGGCATGCTCGTGATCGCCGGTGCGGCCGGCGGCAAGCGCCAGCCGCATGCGGTGCAGGTCGAAGACCTCGGGCTCGTCACGCACGACCCTCTGCTCGCAGCGCTGCGCCAGCGTCTGCGCAAACAGCATGGCGCGGCGCGCGGCGGCAAGATCGGTGTGCGCTGCGTGTTCTCGCGCGAGGCGGTGGTGGCACCGGACGAGGTGTGCGAGGTCGGCAGCGACGCCGATGGGACCAACGACAGCAGCCTCAACTGCCATGGCTACGGCTCGAGCGTCGGCGTGACCGCAACGTTCGGCATGGTCGCCGCCAGTCTTGCGCTAGAATCCGCGGCAGCGCAAAAATGATCCCGCGCAAAGCTGGTTATAATCATAGGCTTGCCGGGTTGTTAGCTCAGTTGGTAGAGCAGTAGACTTTTAATCTATTGGTCGTGGGTTCGAGCCCCGCACAACCCACCAAGTGAGTTGCGGCTGAAAGGCGGCAACGCCAGCGGTACAGATTTGAAGAATGTGGGGCTCTTAGCTCAGTTGGTAGAGCAGCGGACTCTTAATCCGTAGGTCGAGTGTTCGAGTCACTCAGGGCCCACCAAAAAACATACACCCACCCGGCGAAAGCCGCGTGGGTGTTATGCTTTCTGGGTGTTGACGGGCCTTTCTGACCCCCTCACCTTTGTCCGCCGGTGAAATAGGCGGACGATTGTTCGAAGGGTCTCAAATGGTCAAGATGAATGAATCCGCCGGTCAGGCGGTGTCCGCGACTTCCACATTCGCCGTCACCGATGAATCGGCTCAGTTCGTGCCGTGCGCTCAGCGCGTCAGTTGTGCTCAGGACATGGTCGGGCGCATCTCCGCGCTCGCTGAAATTCTGGTTGAGCGAGTGCCGTCCACCAGCCAAGAGATCGTGGTGGTGGAAATTGCAGGCCGCATCGCGCAGCTCGCCAACTTGGTCCTTTCTCTGCTTGGCGATGACGCAGAGACGTTGGAGTCCCTGTCGGACATCCTGGGCGGCATGTATCCGGGTAATGGTCGCAGGGTTGTTCAATGAGCGCCCTCACCACGCTTCCAATGCGCGACGGGGCCATCACCGTGACGGCGTTGATCGACCTGTACATGTCGCACTACGCGGGTCGCGACACGACGCGCGTGCAGCGTTTGACCTGGTGGTCCAACCAGGTTGGTGCGATGCGCCTGGACGAACTGAGCGACGACCAGGTGCATGCCTCGCTCGAAGCGCTGATGCGCAGGGCCTCGCGCTACTACGCGGGCAAAGACGCCGACGGCAGGGCGATCTACAAGGCCAAGCACAAGCCGATGGCACCAGCCACAGTCAACCGTTACAGCGCAGCTCTTGCGGCCGTGATCACGTGGGCAATCAAGCGTCGGATCGCTCCGAAGGGCTACGTGCATCCGTGCCGGTCGATCGAGAGCCAGGCCGAGAACAACGAGAAGACTCGCTTCCTCACGCAGGATGAGTGCACGCGACTCCTCGAGGCCTGCAAGGCGTCGAAGTGGCGGCGTCTGTACTTACTGGTGCTGATGGCGTTGAGCACGGGAGCGCTCAGGGGGGAATTGTTGGGTCTGCGCTGGGCTGACGTCGACCTGGTGCAGCGCGTGGCGCACGTCGGTCGATCGAAAAATGGGGACCCGAAGGTGCTACCGATCATCCCGGCAGTGGCTGAGCAGCTCGCGGCGTTCGCGGGTGCTCCCTCTGCACTGGTGTTCGCGTCGACGCGCGTGCCTGGCAAGGCCTACTCGTTTGAAACTCGATGGTCGGAGGTGCTCAAGGCGGCACAGATTCGGGAGTTCACCTTCCACGGATTGAGGAACTCATGCGCCAGCTTCCTCGTTCAGAATGGCGCGACGCTCGTGCAGGTTGCCGACCTGTTGGGGCATAGGCAGATCAGCATGTCTCGGCGTTACGCTCACCTCGCGTCGGGGGATCGGTCTGCGCTGGTCAACCGCGTATTGGGGGAGCTGCGATGACATTTGCCTTGCTTCCTGAAGAGCGTGAACTGTTGACCAAAGCCGAGAGCGAGTTCATGTCGTGGCAGCGCAGCGAGGCGCATTTCGCGAAAGTGCTGGTCCCCGGCTTTCCAGTGCCGAAGAGGGGCAGGGGGCGGCCTCCGGTAAATCACCTCGGGCACGTGTGGGTGCGAATCGCAGCTCAACACTGGCTCGACCCGAATCGTGACACCTCACCACGCCGGCCGGCGCATTGGCCAGCACCAGCTGTGAAAGCGACCTTCCATGGCCGCGAGCCTGGAGCCAAAAATAGCCGCTTCCTAGAGGCGCTCACAGACTTCTCAGCGGGGAAAGGGCACCTACCGACGTTCAGCGAGCAGATCCTCGAGGAGGAGATCAAGAACTGGCGACAGGTGCGAATGCCGCCACGTGATGACGATGACTCGAGTGATTGAATTGGGGGCTATCCGGCATCGACTGACCGGATCGTCTTGGAGCGAGAAACGCGCAGTCCATGACCCCGATTTCTCTGTAGTCACTCGCGAAGGTGGGGGGCCATCGATTGCTGGATCAGGAGATCGATCTGGCGGGAGTCTTCCCCCAAAAACCTCGGGTCCTTGTTCAGGCGAAGAAACGCGCAGTCCATGACCCCGATTTCTGCCTAGTTTTGGCGGAGGTAGGGGGGCTATATCCGTGCTCTTCTCCCCCTTCATTTGCTTCATTCCCATCACCACACTCAACAGTTCAAGGTGCTTGCCATGTTCCACGCCGCTCCGCCGATCCAGGCTGCCCAGAGCCGCAGCGATGGCCTCGTCGCCGGGCAAGGGCTGAGTCGTGTCCAGCCAGCCCTGCTGTTCGGCGATGCGTCGCCACTGCGCCGCCTTGGGCCGGCCCATGACACGCGCCGCCGCGATGTCGCGGTCGGAGTCGCCCTGGCGCATGCGCAGCAGGGCCTGTCGGTAGTGATGCATCTCGAATCTCCTGCGCGCCATCCCTGACCCTCCGGGCAAATGGCCCGAAGGGTAGAGACGGCGACGCTTCAGTTCGAGACGCCCGTCACCCGTGCTGGCTGGCTCCTTTATGCCGATCCGGCGCTGGCTCCATTACGCCGATCACGCGGTGGCTCCATTACGCCGGTCAGCCGCTGGCTCCTACACGCCGATCACGGACTGGCTCCTATACGGCGGTCGGTGACACCGCGTGCCGCGGCTGAGATTGCGATGCAGTGAACTTCCCAAGCATGGGGGAAGTGTTCTTGTAGTGTCAGGAACTCGATCAGTCGGTCTTCTTCCGTGAGACCGAATGTAGGCATCTCTGCCGAATCTCGCGCGTACATGAGCAGCGCATGCTCAATGCCAAACCACATTGGAAGCGTGCGAAGGATGGCTTCGCACTCGAAAGCGCGCTTCAAGTCAGGGCTGACGACACTCATGCGGGCTAACGTTTGACTTAAGCAGACCGCCGAAGGCGGGTCCGCTTGAAGGAATGGTTAGGCCGCACTGGCCCTACTTGCACCTCGCGTACATGAAGCATGCTCGTGGCTCGGATGAGAGGTTTGGATGGACGATATATCGCTCAAGCCGTCCCTCGCGACTGAAGCCGGCTTTCTCGAGGGTGCGCTGAGACGGAATGTTTTCAGTATCGCAGGACGCTTGAACTCTGAACGTCTCGGGATCGCTGAGAGCGGCGGAGGCAAGCGAGCTAACAGCTTCGGACATTAAGCCCTTGTTCCAGTGCGCGCGGGCGAGGACGTATCCGATGTCAACCGTAGTTCGCTGCACGCGAGCTTCGATCATTCCGATGGCGACGCCAGACGGTTGCTCCGCAATGACATACGGCAGCCGATCTCCCGAGCGCCAAGAGTCGATGCACGACCCGATGAACTCTTCCGTCTGTTGCTCAGTGGAGTGTGGCGTCCAGATCATGAAGCGGCAGACGAGGGGGTCTTGGGTGTATGACCGAAAGATCGCGGCCGCGTCAGCCGCGATAGGAGCCCGGAGACGGAGGCGTGGCGTAGCGAGTTCCTCAGGAAGTCGACGAGTCATCGTGCGGCCTAACGTTCGACTTAAGCGGACCGCGCAGGCTGGCGAAGCCAGCCGGAGAGGGTCCGCTTGAAAGAAGGGTTAGCGCGCTGGTTGAATTGAACTTCGGTGCGACTTGAACGCAACTGGGACCAAGCGCCAGCGAGCGACACGAGACGGCGCGACTGCGAATTGGGTTGGATTCTGTGTTGGTATTTCAAGTTAGGCCAGATTTCGTATTGCTTGTGCCGCTGGTGTGAACAGGAGTGTATTGATCTGGGCGGTGGAACTGCTGTCGATCGGAGCCGAAGCGCTCGAAGCAGGGAAATCCGGACTTCACGAAGCGCGCCATATCGAGCCGCGCCAATGCCGTTATGCATCCGACGCAACGATAGTTGCTCGAAGCGCCTGGAATCGACGCCGATCGAAGCGAGAGCTCGAAGAACAGGCTTCTTCATTTGATGCACGAGCGCGCTAACGTTTGACGTAAGCGGACCGTGGAGGACGGCGAAGCCGGCCGGAACGGGTCCGCTTGAAGGAAGGGTTAGGCGTCACCGTGTTGCTTTGAAAGAAACTATGGCGCAACCATCCGGAACCAGTCACGCATTACTTGCTTGATCCGTCCAAGTTCCTCGTCGGGAACAGGAGTCATGTGCGCGACAGCATTGCGCAAGTGCGTTAGGACACGCGCTTGCTGGTAAGCGCGGTCTCAAGGCCCTCTTGACGCGGACTGATGCATGAGGCCGACGAGGCTCAGATGTCGAGCACGTGGCGCAGCATGTTGAACGGCACGCGCCACGTTCCGCCGTTGGCGGTGCCGGTTCCGATCGTTGCAGTGCGTTGGTTGATGCGCACGATCACGCCGGTGATGCCACGGCCGTCGCGGTCATCGAACGTGACGGTGTCGCCGCGTTGGAACTCGCGCGCCTTGGTTGCTGCGGTGACGGGCTCCGGCGGCGGCTCGTACGGCGTCTGCTCGCCTCGACGCTCGGCGTCGGTGTAGCCCTGCATCGCCAGGCACGGGATCTTCCAGGTTCGCTTGGTGCCTTCTTCCAGCACGGTCGCCTGCGTGTCCCTCATGGCGATGATCTTGCCGCGGCGCATCTGACCGTCGCGGAAGTCGACGAACTGCACAGGCTGTCCGAGATGCAGGCTCGCGCGGGCGGCGATGCCGCGGCGCGGGTCGGCGAGCATCCCTTCGATGAGTGCCTTGAGCTGGTACAGCTGCAGGCTGCTCGCGCCCTCCATGGCTTCGATCATCCGCGGGTCGGTGGCTTGCGAGTTCACGCCTTCGTCCTCTTGGCTGCCAGCGCGTAGCGCCTTCTCAGGCGGCCATGGCGCGGGCGGTCTGTTGTTGCTCTTCGTCGCGCTGGGCGATGTTCCACGGCAGCAGCTCGTCGATGCGGTTGATGGGATGTTCGGCTATGCGCGTCAGGACTTCCTGCAGGTAGGCCTGCGGGTCGAGCCCATTGAGCTTGGCCGTTTCCACCAGACTGTAAATCGACGCCGCACGCTCGCCCCCGGCGTCCGAACCCATGAACAGGTAGTTGCCTCTTCCAAGTGCAACTCCGCGCAGGGCGCGCTCGGCGGCGTTGTTGTCGATCTCGATGCGACCGTCGTCCCGGTAGCGCGTCAACGCCCGCCAACGCGTGAGCGAGTAGCCGATCGCCTTGGCCAGCTCCGACTTCGCCGACACCCTGCCCACCATGCCGGTGAGCCAGGCACGCAGCTCCTCAAGCAATGGCCCGGCGCGGGCCTGACGTTCACGGCGTCGCACGTCTGGTGGCTGACCCCGGATCTCGGCCTCGACCGCGTAGAGGGCCGCGATGCGCTGCAGTGCCTGCTCCGCGATGGAGCCGACCACTCGACCCTGGCTCTCGTACATGTCCCAGAACGGTCGTCGTGCGTGAGCCCAGCAAGCCGCTTCCTCGACACGCCCGGTGGCGTAGATCTTCCCGTAGCCGCCGTAGGCATCGGCCTGCAAGATGCCGCGGTAGTCCTTGAGGTGGTTCTGCGGATGCTCGCCCTTGCGGTTGGGCGAGTACCGGTACCAGGCTGCGGGTGGCTCGGTGCTTGCGGCCGGGCGGTCATCGCGAACGTAGACCCACAGCCGCCCGGTCTTCGTCCTGCCGCGCCCGGGGTCGAGCACGGGCACCGGCGTGTCGTCGGCGTGTACCTTGACGCCCGCCAGCGCGTAGCGGCCCAGTGCGGCCACCAGCGGGTCGAGCAAGGCATGGCTCTGTTCGACCCAACCACCGTAGGTCGATGGATCGAAGCACACGCCGTCGCGGGCGTGGATGCGGGCCAGCCGGTGCAGCGGGATGTGGTCGCAGTATTTGGAGACGAGCACGTTGGCCAGTAACGCCGGCCCGGCCACGCCGCGCGCGATCGGCCGGCTCGGTGCCGCCGCCTGGAAGATCGACTGGCAGGCCACGCACGCCAGCTTGGGCCGCACATGCCGGATCACCTTGAAGCGGGCCGGCACGTACTCGAGTTGTTCGGACACGTCGGCGCCGATCTGACGCAGACGACCGCCGCAGGCGGTGCAGCCACAGGCGTTGCCGGTCGCATCAACCGCCGCATCGGTCGCGGCGGCGCGGTGCACGTGCTCCTCACGCGGCAGGTGCGCCGGCAGCTGCCGGTCGATGCCTGGGCTGTTCGCAGCTTCTGCCTTCGGCACCGCTTTGGGCGCCGGATGTTCATACAGTGGTGCGCCCTCGATCAGCGCGATCTGCGGGTCATCCAACTGCTCGCTGGAGCGTTCGTACCGAGTTCGGCGCGCGCGCAGCAACTGCAGCGTGAGCTTGTCGACCATCAGCTTGAGGAATACCACCTCGGCGTCGCGCTGCTCGACGACGCGCAGCAGCGCTTCGACGGTGTGGAGTGTGTTGTGGGTGGTCGGCACGGATATCTACTGTGCCGACCTTCAACGGTGCCTGCTATTGGTGGCGCACCGGAGGCATCTTCATACAGTGGTTCAGGCCGCGAGTTCGGGCTGATGCGTTCGCACCGGCATGCGCCAGT
>Ga0307509_10003037_pt1 | contig 26126 bp, 27 predicted proteins | sample 10_EM_MG_FD_202245 | JGI IMG/M metagenome (GOLD analysis project Ga0307509, IMG submission 202245) | Populus trichocarpa ectomycorrhiza microbial communities from riparian zone in the Pacific Northwest, United States - 10_EM | ecosystem: Host-associated > Plants > Roots > Unclassified | place... | reverse complement strand
GTTACCCTGCCTAGTAGAGTACCTCAAGGCTACTCAACTATTCCCTAGGCCTTATCCTAGGTTTACCAGCTATTTGTATCAAGTATACGAGACCATACCACCTCTGGTTACCTCTTGGTATACCATTAGGGCTAAGGTGATAGTGATTGTAGCTACCTATCGTAGGGTCGTTACAGGTAGAGGCACAGGCTGCTGGCCTTAAAGCCAGCACCATGTTCCTTGATATCAAAGGCGGATTCAACAACGTGGACCACTCCACCCTACTACCGAGGCTACAGACCAAGGACATGCCCGAGTACATGGTGAAGTGGATATCCAACTCTATCTCCTACAGACAATGCGCTATCATTTTCCCGGGCTCCCCTAGGGAAATGAGAGGCATTAACACCGGAATCCGACAAGGCTCACCCCTTTCCTCCATACTCTTTGTGATCTATTTCGAACCCCTCCACACCTGCATAGATCCCAACAGAGAATTCATCTTGTCCTAGGTTGATGATATACATGTTACAGTCAGCTCCAATTCCTGGTGCATGAACTCTAAGCTCTTGAAAGAAGCGTTCATGAGGGTCAAAGGTATCGCGACCTCCCTTCGATTGGAATTTTCTACGCACAAAACAGACCTGATACCCTGGCGGACCCCTAAAGAAAAGGTCACGAGGAGTGAACATCCGATAGTAGTTAAGGGAGAGTGCATACAACCAGCCCCCAAAGCGGTCAAGTGGCTAGGCTTTCACTTTGAGAACAACCACGGCACATGAACCCACTACACAAACAGACTCGCCCTTGCACTAGCTGCCTTTGACAGAATTAAAAGACTGTATTCTCCGGGCAGCAGACTTACACCTTACAGTGCGCGAAGAATGACAAAAGCAATTATAATTCCTACACTCCTCTATAGTGCTGAGTTTCTCGACCCTAGTGCCACCAGGAAACACAAGATGGAAGTCCTACTAAACCGACTTAAGCGATGGATCATGAACTGCTTCTATTCCACAAATACCAATATTCTGTCTGCTGAGGCCTGCATAATGCCAGTGGACCTATACCTAGAACAGAGACGCGACATGGCTGCCATCCGATGGTTGACTGCGTTACCTGACAATAACATTGCAACAGCCCTCTTTCCGCCGGACTTTCCTCTACACGACAGATTCCGCCTCTCCTCCAACCGGAGGGCTGCTTTCACAAGGGCCGGAGGCATGAAACCAAAAACATGGTACTCAACCTCCTACACATCTGTCCAAAGGATTCTTCCCTTGGACAAGGTGGCCAGGAGAGCTTGGCTACTCTTTCCAAATTGGCCTGTTCCCCGAAAACCGACCATATGGTCTCCGCCTGACCCTGACGAGTGCGAATATTCTGACAACACTCTGAAAAAGGTTTGAGAACACATACACCAAAAAGGAGACTTCTCAACTATCCTGAATATTACAGCTATAGGCCCGCGTTCAGGACATGCTGGCATTTCATGACAGTCAATAAGTTTGCCGCCTCCCATCTACATCAGATGAGGGCTGGCAAGAGCTACCTGAAGGCACTGAAGGACTGAAGGTGTCACAAATCGTGACTTTGAAAGAATAGTTTCACATGACTAATAGTTATTAGTCATCAGTATGTTATGTTTTCACTATAAGATCAGTTGACTTATAGTTCTCACATGATTCACAATTGCGTATCATTATTAAATTTTGTTGTTTGGTGACTCACGATTGTGAGTCACAAATGATGTAATGACTTTTGCACATGACTTCAATTGAAGTCACGAGTTTTACTCATGCGAGCGCTTTGCTCACACGATTAGTTTTGTGATTTATTATTGGTTAAAAGGAATATTGTGGGTAACTCAATAAAAGAGTCACCAAGGTTAGGGTTGTGGGAAGAGTTTCTATATAAAGACGATTGGAGTACGATACTTAGAGCCACGAACCTTCTCCCCTACACCTCCGGCGATTGAAATCTCAACACCATGGTAAATCATCACGGACAGTCCCTCTCCCCTTCTTTAATGGCCTAGTTTCCTAGAAGGGTGAAGCCACTCCCCTCCGCCTCTCCCCTCTGATTCCCTCCTGATGACATTGTCCACGGGCAGTGTTTGTTTTCGGGGGTTTCACGGTTACTCTCCCCCCTTTCTCCGCAATGTGTTTCGCTGCCCTCGCTTAGCACTTTGCACGGTCGGCAACCCCCTTACCTCGTCAACGGGTCGGTCGCAGTCTAGGGCTATCGGTGAAGTAGTGGCCCCAGTGGCTCTACTTTCTAGTATTGCACTATCTCCTGAGAGTCCTGTCCGGTACGGTCGGCATCGTCGAAAAATCGTGATCTCGCTTTGGTCGCCTTCCCTCGTACTTCTCAGTTTGGGTCTACCCCTCCTTTCTCCGCTCCTACAGTTTCGTCGGCTCGCATCCTACTGCCTTCTCTCCTTGGCTGGCACCCTACTGCCCTCACCGCCTGGCCTCTGTTCCCTCATAATGGTCTCGAGTTGGGATCTGGGATGGCTGCGTGCGTGCTGGTGAAACTCTCTTGTTCCTAGGGGTATCATGCTGCCGCCTCTGTCCCTCGCGGGACATGCACCTTCCCCTGTCTGGTTTCCAGTGGGCCTACGGTCTTTACTCTGTCCTGCCACACACTTCCTATGTGTTGGTCTGGATTTGGATCTCCCTCTGGGGTTCGCTTGCCCCTTTGGCCAGGCTTTGCGCCTCGGGTACTTCTACCCCTTTGTGCGTGCTGTTGAGGCCATGACTTTGTCCTGCTGGCTCCTTGATCCCTTCCCTGATTCGTCAGAATGGGGTCTACTGTTAGGCTAAGGGTGGGTTGTCTACGGTTCTTGGGTTTTGGTGTTCCTTTCTAGATGGGCTTGAGGTTTCCTTACTTTTCCTCAGTTGTTCACTGTTGGGTTGGGGTTTTTTCTTATGGGCTGCACGCCTGCGGAGGTTTTTGGTTCGTTGTTTTCAGGCCTGTACTTTCTCTTGTAGCTTTCTACCCATAGCACCGGATAGTTCGTTAGTCCCAACAGTATCAGGCAGGGTCAGAGGGTTTTTAGCAAGGAGGAGGAGAGATGGACTGTTGCCGGAGGTTGTTTTGCTCCATACCAAATTGGTGAACGGGCCTTTTGTACCTAGTTAGCTTGTTAGCTTAACCAACAAAATTTAAAATGATATAAAATAAAATAAAATAAAATAAAAGTACGATACTTAGAGCTCTTCACGCAACCATCTAAGTACTTTCTTTAAAAGATTACTTATGGTTATAAATTAAATACTATTACATTCTTTACCCTTAAACGTATTATCATATCCCAGATATAGGTCTCAATCAATATTAAAAATCATATTTACATCTGCGTTATTAAGATAGCGGAGAAGATAAAAAAGGAAGCGATAGGAAAGTTCCATAAGGATATTTAAGATCGCATTGATCTTAAGGACACAACTAGGTTGTTACTTGTTGTTTACCAATCCCTCTAGCCGAGATTGCTACAGGAGGAATCCAGAGGCAAGCACGCTATGTCCCAGATGTGAAAGCGAACCTGAAAACTTCGAACATGTTATAGCAGATTGTCAGGCCCTCGCTAGTGCTAGTGTGTAACAATCCTACTCGGAGGTGGTTAGTTATGCAACAGGTAACGACTTGCTTATCTGAATTGTATAGAACTATCTTATAGTTCTTGTTTATCCTGTTCGTGAGAGTGATCTTCTTTCCGAGATTAACTTATAATCTCTTCTTCGTTCGTAGACTAACTTATAGTCTTCCTATCTCACTCCAATACCTTATTGGGGAGAGATGGTGAGGGAACTTCTTCGTAACGTAGTTGCTCTGACGCTAAGAGCTAAAGTGCTTGCATACAAGCGAGAGGTAAAGGTGAATGTAAAAGTAAAAGTATATTGTAAGAAAGTACTTAGATGGCTGCGTGAAGAGCTCTAACTAATGTGACCGAGTCTCCTACTTATAGACTCTTCACGCCAACAACCCTAACCCTGGTGACTCATAACTCGAGTCACGCGGTCCTATGACTCATAATGAGTCATACCCAAAATCCATCAGATGACTCCTATGAGTCACTGCGCAACATGCCGTAAACCAATCATAAAACATAAAACATGTCAGGTGTGCAAAGCGCGTCACCTGCGTGGAACTCGTGACTCATAATGTGAGTCACGCGCGAAAGTCATTACATCATTATGACTCACAATCGTGAGTCATAGAAACATCAACCAATCATAACATAACGATGACACGCAAGTGCGAGTCATGTGAGAACTATGAGTCAACTGACTGCATAGCGTAAAACATAATTATGACTCACAACCGTGAGTCATGGAAAACATACCTTATGACTAATAACTATTAGTCATGTGAAATCTGCCTTGCTTAGTCACGATTTGTGACATAGTGTTGGACAGCCTGACGAAATTTTTAATATCCTTCCTGAGTCCTTGATCTGGGCCGAGAATAAGAAAGGATGAGATTTGATGAAATGTTTGATTTCTTTTATTTCATTGAATAAATTAAATTTTCCTAGTAATATGGAGATTTTTCCTTTTACGAGAGCTTCACAGATACAGTCCTAGTTGTGGGAGGACAATATTCAAGGAACCCTGGTTACAGGGAATTTTCACTTTGATTTTATACCATTTGGTATTTTTGGTTTTGTTTATGATATTGTTTCTTTTGTTATGTTTTGTTTTGGGTTTTTATTTGCCATGGGATTCTTCCCGACTGCAGTGGTTGACCCTGGGGAGTGCTAGTCATGTACCTAATATCATACCAAGGATTTAACAAAAAAATATCGTCCAGGATTCTTTTACTTTTTTTGCGCCAATGTCACCCCGAGGATAATCATGACCGATGTTTCTCGCGGGCTCCCTGCAGTCACGGCCGCGTCTTTTTCTGTGTGGCCCTTTCTACGCGCCTTTGGTGATTCAGGCGGCTATGCCACCTCAAAGGGCTCTACCCTGCCTGTACAGCTCTAAAAAAGCTCGCTTACAATGTTAGACAAGCTCCCTTCCCTCAATTTTCCTACCCCGCTTTTCACCTTCCTATTTGGGAAGGTATAAGCGTGGGTAAAACACCACACATCAATCTCACGATCCTGACCAGCCCCTGAACTTGGAGCTTCATAAGGGTGCTGGAAAGGCCTTACCGTGGGATAAACACACCTTACTGGCTGGTACCCTACTACTACCTCAATATCTGCCCTCCGGTGGCTCCTCGCCATAGCCATAGGGACAAAAACCTCACTAACTTGGTCAAATCCCATGGCTGCTGACACAACAGTCTGTCATGGGTTTGGCCCTTCTCCATATTTCAACTTGGTCGGATTTTCTTGGCACTGCACGGCTAGTATTGCACTACATCTGGTTGCACCACCGCCCTGCCAACTGTTTACTACACCTTTACCTGATGCCTTGCTCTTGGGCTGGCATATGGTTATTCACAAGAAAAGGATTCCTCAATCCTACCAAAAGCGAGGAAGGGTTTGTCTGACGGCCCTACACCCGAGATGATGAAGGTTCGGACGCGAGTAGTAGTACAATTTTTTCTTTTGTCTTTCTTATGTCATGAGATGTTCAGGAAGGTTTTCTTGTTGTCTTCTGCCTCTGCTGGCTAGGTTGTCGGGCAAGTGTCCTGCCTAATATTGGGGTTGTTATTCTTGTTTTGTGCCTTTTTGGTTGGGGATTTGCGGTTGGTTCCACACCAGAGGGACCTGGGATGACTTGTTTTTCCCTTGGCTGAAGGGGGTGGGCTTTCTTTGCCATGGAGTCTTCTCCGAATGCAGCGGTTTGTGCCTGGGGGAAGTGTTTACTTTGGTTTACATGTACCTAAAAACAATACCACGGATTTAACAAAACAAAAAAAAAAAACGCTTACGATATTAGAGATGCGATTACATAAATCTTTGATTTGAACGGGCCTTCTGGGGTATCGGACACCAGTCATGAAGTGAGAGACAGCTAGATACACCTAGACTATTTACTATTCATCCAGCGCACAGTGCCTCGTGCTTGTAGAAATACCGTAGGATAAGGTAACTTACCGTACGGCAAAAAACCGCGAGTCAAGAAAAGAAGCTGAATATTCAACACGTTTCCTGGAGCAAGCCTCCTCCGGAGGCCTCCAGGATAAACCCTGTTATTTTTTTCTGCAGCAAACATTCCTTGCGTGAGGTTGGTGCGCTAGAATATGATTCGGCTTCTATGTTCTCTCTCCACCGGGCGCTAACGTCACACACCGTCAAGTGACACAGCACCTAGAAGTGACACAAGCCGGGATCTGCCGAAATGAGGGGTCCGGGAGAAGCATAACCCCGCTCTGCAACGGTGTTACTGCTCAACAGCACAACGAACACCATGTCACCTTCAAAGAATGCTGAACCTGCCTATGAAGAGCGGCTCCAAGCAGCAATTCAAGCAATAAAATCGGGCCAAGAGTCAAATGTCGCTACCGCTTGTGAGGCATTTGATGTCAAACGGCGAACCCTCTATCGACGTCTTGCCGGTACAACACTACCCCGCGTAGCAGCCCATGAGGAGCAGCAACGCCTCACACCATCTGAGGAGAAGGCGATTGTGAAGTGGTGCTTTACCCAGGATGATATTGGGTTTCCACCAAGGCTAGATATGGTTAAGGATATGGCGATTCACTTAGAGTTTAAGCGAACCGGAGAGGTCCCCCCCCCTCTTGGAAAAAACTGGATTTCCAGGTTTCTCCGAAGGCACCCAGACTTGGCATTGAAGCTGAGTAGCCAGCTGGAGCGACAGCGTGCCTATGCAAACAATCCAGAGATTTTGCGCGACTATTTTTCGAAGCTTGGAAGAATAATACGGGAGCATGGGCTGCGGGGGTTTCAAATCTTTAACATGGACGAGAAGGGCTTTCTGATGGGGCTGGCATCGAGAGCGAAAGTACTGTGTCGGCGTGGAAGGCGTAACCCTCGGGTTATGCATGATGGGAAACGGGAATTGGTAACTGTTATTGAGGCAGTAGGTGGAGATGGGAGCGCAATGTCACTATTTGTGATTAACAAAGGTGCGGGGCATTATATGGGGTGGTATAAGAACCTAACGGAAAAGGAAGGAAAGTACCAGTTCAGCTACTCACCCAAGGGCTGGACTGATGATCAGCTGGCACTAGAGTGGTTGCGGAAGGTTTTTCTCCCGGAAAGCCAGAGGAGATGTGGTGATCTGCCGCGGCTGCTCATATTTGACGGTCATGGATCTCATATAACATTTGACTTCATATCATTATGTTTTTCAAATAATATTTTGCTGCTTTGTCTCCCCCCTCATTCTACCCACTTACTCCAGCCCCTTGATGTTGGGCTGTTTGGCCCCTACCAACACTTTTATGGTATCGCGGTTGACACCTATATCCGTTCCGGCCAAAATCTGATGAGAATTAAAAAGTCGATTTTCATTCCCTTTTTGACTGAAGCACGGGAGGCCACCTTCACCGCAAACAATATTGGTTCAGCCTTCGCAGCCACAGGTATCTCTCCACTAAATCCACGACATGTACTTGGAAAACTCAACCCCCGGGTTGAGAAGCGGCGGGATACCATGGGCATTATCAAGAAGCCAACCGGGAGCCGCGAGATACGCCATCAGGTACTTGCCGCTGGCAACCTGCTTGGCAACCTTACTTTCAACAATTCTGATACCATACTGGATCGTGTAAAGGGTATAATGAGCTCTCTCGGCCACCAATTAGAGGAGGAAATAGCTTCAAAAGAACTTTGGCGGGAGATGAGCCTCAAGCTTCAAAGTTCCGATAAACTCTACAACGCTACAGATCGCCGAAAGCTAAGCGAGGCAAGACTACTGGATGGGGCAGCCCTTATCGAGCTACGCGATGCTCGTCTTGCTAAAGATGAGAAGAAACCGGTTCGGTTGGCTTCAGGGAAGGGTATGGGAAATGCCCCTGTACGCATTCGCAAAGGACCCATGAAAGTCAAAAGAAAACCAGCCAATACCGCTCCCTCCCATACAACACCAACTACCCCAAGACGACATGGAAGGCGAACGAATATCATTACCCTTGCACAAACTCCCCATGTGCTTGTTATTGATTCTGAGGATGTTTCTAGTGATGAAAGTCTACCAGAGGATATGAGTGATTCTGAGTGGTCCGCGGTTATTGTTTTAGGCCCCCCTCCCCTCCCTTTCCCTCCTCTGCCACTCTCCCCATCCAGCCAACTCGTACCCCCCTCCACCTTGCATATGAGCCTACGAACTCGGAAGTCTACTGTTAACTAGCCACTTTTTTCTCCTCTTGTATTACCCCCCCCCCCTCACATCCCCTCTCTTGCGTGTGTGAATCTCTTTTTTTTTTTTTTCAAGTATATTCTTTCCTCTACTATATCTATTTGTATTTATAACATCTCTGGCGTTCTCCTAGTATGTCTTGTGTTGTGATAGCTTGAGATTTGAGCTCCCGGTGATGCCAATATGCTTTGACATTCCCATCAATTGCGCAATCTGAGACTGTGTCACTTCCGGGTGTTGTGCCACTTCCCGGTGGGTGACGTTACCCTATCATAGGAACTCGAGTGCCAGTACTCGTCGTAGTCGGACCTTGTACTAGGGCTTCGGAGGTACCTCTCCTATGATACCGGTAGCAAGGTCCAGAGTTTTTTTATTCTGTTCCGCCGAGCAGTTTTTTTTGTGCGGTTTTCTTTCTCCCCGCTCAATAGAAGGGACTTTTGGACTCTAGTATCATACATAACCCATTTATTTGAGCCCTTATGGTATGGCTGACTCTCCCTAAAATGCAGTATGGCACGGATGGAGGTCTAAAATTTGAATACCATAATGTCCAGAAGGTTCTCACAATGCCACGGCGGATGGGGACCCACTAGCAGATATTTGGAGAAGAATCCCTGAAATCATCTCAAGATGGTATGGAATTCTCAAAGACATTATGTCCAAAGCCATCTGTCAGCATATGTCCTTATTATATTTCTCCTCGCTTGCTCTCCTTTGGAAAAGCCACTGAAAAAAGTCGAAGCGCTACGCAGAGCGACAAACTCCGATACCGGTACCCACAATGCTCCTCCACTATGGGCCTTACCAGGCCGGGGCTCTCTGAGTTTTCACGAAAATGAAATGCCAAAAATTAACCGCCTCACATTCACTTTACTCTCCGAGTCACTGAAGCCTCTCGCTTACGAACCCAACCCCTTGACCCGAGCGTAGTCACCAACACTTGGCACTTCCCGCTGGCCACAATATTCCCCAACCGAATATATCACACTACAGGTTTTCATAGAACCTTCACAGCAACAGTGGGGGGGGCGCGTGAAACCCCCTCGCATCAAAACCTCTTAACTGATACCAGAAACCAGTATCTACCAGCGCTATCTAGGAAACAATATATTCTGGTGGGCTTCTCATCAGCATGCTCCAGTATACACCGGAATTTACTGCGTAGCATCTCAATGGGTTCGCCAAATCATGCATACCAAATTTGGGTAGCATATAGCAAGGCACAGGAAGTAAATGGCAGTGGCCCGGGTCCTATACACTTAGTGCAGGTAGCGAGATATAGTACGGGAATCATAGGACGGAGATATTTCTAAAACAGGGAGGCATCAATCCCGACGAAATGATCGTCGAACAGAACCCTTAACCGAATCAGTGTATGGATGCTAAAGTGTAGAGAATCAGGGTGAACTAGTAAGCGAGCAAGCATTGTATGATTTATAAAGGAACCTGAAAGAGAAATTGAAGGTCAGAGAGGAGTGACTTGGCTTAGTCTTATCTTAATACTCAGAGGACTTGATCTATTTAACCTTCTCCACTTTCTTGTAGAAATATTATTTGCTTCGGATATCATATTGTCATGATATATCACTCATATTTCATCTAGGAGCCTTTGTCTTTAATAGCTACCTCTGGCTGTGCGCTGTCGTCACCCACACTTTTTTGTCCCATGTTCCCAGTCGGCGTCCCTAATACCTGCCCTTTGTGCCCCCCCCCCCCCACGCATCCTGTCCTACACCCTATAGTATTCTGATACCCCCTATGATCCCAGCCACGATTTCCACTCTTATCCCATCTCCGCTGCCGTCTGCTGAAGTTGCTGCTCTCCTGTGCATCGGTCTAGAGTGTTGAAGGGATAGCCGGTGGGGCACCGTGATCATGACCAAGTACGGATGTCCCCGAGGCAATTAGCCTTGCACAGGAGCACATCTAGTGCTCTCATTCATTCGTGCTTTCTTGGCGATTTCCTCGCCATCCTATTGGAGTCTGTGGATATAAGAATTCATAAAACACCTATTCTATATTTTCTTATCAAATTTTGCATATATTGTGAATTACAAATAATACCCGACCTATAGGCACATAATAAGGTTAGGGCTATGAGGTATGGGAGAAGCTAAAATGCAGAGCAAGAAGGTAAATAGGCAAGTAGAGTACAGCCCTGTCTAATAAGTCCTTGTACGGTCCATGACAACCGCAACAAAGCGATACCTTCTCCTTGATTTTGAGTTTTCCACTCAACAAAATAATATAAAATATTAGTAGCTAACTTATAAATGTATCTATAGCTTTTGAAGAAAGAAATTGTGAGATTTTTAAGATACAAATAAATGAATAAAATTTTATTCTGAAGAAATAAAGTGTTGGTAGGTTTTTCAAGGAATTTGAGAGTAAAAATAGATAATAGTTTTTTGCTCTCAATCAAATCAATTTTAATTACCATTACTTATATTTTGAATATGTGTTTAGTAAGATATAGGAGTAGTAATTGAAGAAAATACTAAATAAATAACATAGATAATTGTAGAGTAAAGGACTATCTTAGAGCAGGTATTAAGATGAAAACCTTAGATCTAATATTGAATATAAATCATGTTAATACATAATAATAACTAGATTGATAAGTCTGATAGCTTACCATCCTCCGTCTCCTCTACACACCCGGCGATTGAAATCTCAACACTACGAGATTATCACCACTTTTCCCAACTCCACCCCCCGCTATAGGTTCGCCCTAGGGGGTGGAGTGCATCTCCCCTCATCTTCTCCTGCCCTTAGGTTTATCCCTTTGGGCTTTCTTCACTCTGGGTTGATGGATTTCGTCTTCTTTGATGATGTTTCCTCTTCCTACCCCGCTTTTGCTCTGCCTCGCTTAGAGCATTTGCACGGTTGGCAACACTCTTCTCAACGCCCATGTTATAGACGGCTGGGTACACAGTTTGCAGTAAGAGAAAACAGTTCAACAGGCCACGGTCGATTTCTCTACTCTCTTTTTCATTAAGAGGCTGCCTAGTTAAGACACGAACGCGTTTTCCGATAGTTTCTACCGCATAGAGTTGCGTCTACCCCTCTTTCTCCTCCTCCTCACACGGTCGGATCGGCTGGCACCCTACAGCTTCTCTACTTTTCTTTGGCTAGTACCCACAACTACCTGGCTGGTATCCATAACTACTTCTTCACCATTCGGACTATGACCACAGTCTATCACGGCCTGCTTCTGGGAGGATGGTATTGCACTATCTTCTTCCTCTTTTTCAAGTGTGCGGCCAAGATAGTAGGCCCGTTAGGCCTCCCCAGGACTTCGATTATGCCAAGCCTGGCCACCACCGTGCTGTTTGCATGGGAACTTTCAAGTGGTTGCCTCTTTGTTTGATTTTTGTTTTTTCTTTTTGTCCGGATGAATGTGCCATCGGTTTTCCTGACTCTTCCTGCTTGTTTTTCATTTGATTCCTTTCGTCTATCTTCTTAGCTAGTCAAGGGTTTCTCGTCGGGGGCAAGATGTGTGGTTAGTTCCACACCAGAGGGACTTGGGGGGTTGGCTTTTTCCCAGGGGTATTGGAGGTTTTTTTATGCCATAGCGTCAGCTGCATGCAAGATTTTGTACCTTAAAACAATAATCATATGATTCCAAAAACAAAAAAAAAGTCTGATAGCTTACAAAATATATAATAAGATTAATAAATACCTTCTTACAACTTCTCTTAAGTCATAACTGTCTAATATATAAGATTGAAAATTTATAAGAAAACTGTAATTGAAGAAATCAGAGTTTAAAACTTAAAAAGAAATTTAAAAAATCATCTAGTGGTTTTAAATAGGATAGTAAAGTCTATTCATACTAAAAGAGGTTCTGAAATATTTTTACAAATTTTGTACCAATTACAAAGTTGAATTTGATTGATTGAATAAATCATTCACAATTTTCAACTACTATTTAATGGAATATCTTTTCAAGCTTCCACTTTATCCTTCTAAGCTTACCTAGCAATAGTAGCAACTGAGTTCTGAAGTCATATCTCATCTTGAATATTGCCATAGTCTACAATAAAATATTTAAAGTTGGTTAATTTTTGACAATTCTACCATTATTGAAACAAATAATATTTAAAATCAGCAAGTTAATTTATAAGAATATAAACTACTCGAGTAGAGAATATGCTTTACTACCTACCTGAGAGTTTTGAATATCCTAAAAAAGTATAATTTGAATAGAAAATTAAAATAATAAAAATTCATATATTTGGGGTCTGAATTTGGCAGACTTATTCCATGTTAGCTCTTTCCAATTTTCCTCTGACTTCTTCTCTTTGTAAAAACTTTACAAAATTAGACAATAGAGGAATTTCAGAATTTTCTACCTCCCCCTATTTTATGGAATTATTATATTCCAATTTGTCTTGCCAATTCATTTGGATTGAGGTGGTGTGCTGTTGCCGCCAACCGTACGAGAACTTATTAGACAGGGCTGTACAACAAACTATCGGTTATGAGACCAAATAAAGATACACAAGTCCACAATACATCTGAGATAGGGTTTGCAAGGGACAGGGAAATAAATTGAGAGAGGTTGATGAGTGACCAAGTGCTGAGGATTTGATCATTTCCTTCTCATGTTTGACAATAGAAACTGGGTGGTAAAATAAAATACTAGATTCTATCTTAAAATAACTTTACTGTAAGAGAGCGGCCAGTAAACATACAATCACTAACCTTACTCGAATGGTTTCGAACACTCTGTACAACCCAGGGCAGTGGAATGATTATTGGAGAGATTACCGTAAAAATTGGAATAATTGAACCTGGCGTCAGGGCGTTAGAGTTGCCTTTGTTGGTAAGGTCTGGCTCATTGCTCTTTTTTTTCTGTCTTAAGTTCGGGCTGGGGGTTGGTTTGCACTGTGTGCACCACCCCCTATCCTTGAGAGGGAATTTCGGACGTCTTCTCGCGAGGTTCAATTATTCCAGTCCTTACGGTATGCCAGGAGACTAGAGGTAGGATTGTGGCCGTGCAGTGTAGATAGGAAGATTATGGTTGTTGATTAGTTGCTTCAATATATTTTATTATTCCTTAACCATAGAGATGTGTTGGAGCGAAATCTATAGCAGCCTAAGCTGTTCCTTTTATTCTGATATACTAAGCACTTAGCCGTGAAAAGCCTACAGGTGGAGGAAATATAAGTGCAGGTGGCGTGGGCATCTGCCTGTCATACAGTCCAAATTAAAATTTTGAATAAAGCCAATCATCCATTTGTGGCTCATTGGCTGGGATAGTCGAGTACCTGCTTGTGTGTTTCTGGCCTAAGGTTATACGAGTAGTCTTAAATGACGTTGTTGGCCCTGTCTAAGGTAAATCTGGGGAAATCAGAGGGAAAAAGGAAAAGGGGACAGTGTTGGGACTTAGATATGCTCATCGGAATCCCCACGACCTTCCCACCAGGATTCATCCTCCTCCTCCTCCTCCTCCTTTCTTGGTAAATACTGCTACTAGTTGCGACAATCTACAATACCGCAATCCTAATGTCGATTCCTTCTGTTTAAGATTTCCTTTCCTTTCCCTTTTTTTCATTTTTTCAAAACATTTCCATTGTTTTATTGTCCACAGTAATGGGATGGGTCACGAGCCTAGCCGGCAGGCCTCACTTCCTCTCATCTTTCCTTCCATCTTCTATTCTTCCCTACCTAATTCTCATCCGCCTATAAGAAATATTTCTTCGTCGATACTGGTCATACATTCTATCCTCGCACTTTAGCTCATTATTCGTCTTCACTGGAGAAATTGGCTCTGGCCTGCCCCTCAATCCCTGTGGCCCTAGTTGTTAGACATAGATAGTGAACTTTTGCACGGTTGGCCGCGAACTCGTCCAAATGACGGATTGTGAGTGCAGGGAGGACAACGGAGGGGAGTATATGGGGAGGATGGATGCTTGATTGAGCACGTGCGATCAGGTGGTGAGTAACCGCTCCGTGCAACTGCATCAGATGGTTCGCTACCGGAAGATTGTCCGCGAGGGACAGAGGGGGAAAATGGTTATCGCCGATACCCTCTTTGCCGAGTACCGGAAGACCAGGCTTTAGAGAAAGGGAGAGAGCTTCGTGCCGGTGACGGACAGGATACCACCCCCGAGGGCTGAGCCGGTAGGCATCACGAGCGGCGATGACCAGGTTTACAGAAGCGAATTTACATCGCTGGCGCCGACGGGCATCCCCGTGACTTCTTCCCTGGAGTCTAACGAGACTGGAAGCCTTGTTTCACCTTCATTGACTCCCCCACCAGTGAGCTCCCCCACGATCTTGTTGTCACCGTCTTCGACTTCCGTGATTATCCCCACTACATCGTCAAATTTCACCACTACCAAGAGTTCACCAGCCCCGCCCACACTATCATCATTCCCGAGCCAATCCTGCCTGACACCGGGACAACTCGCAGCCATAATAGCCTCTTGCATCTTGGGATCCTTTTGCTGGTGTTATCGGTGGTCTTCTGTCGCCGTCGCCACACCAATTCCAAGCCATTCGCCTTCCTCCAAACTCGCCCAGGTTCCCATCCCCGCCCACGATTGATCACGAACAATCAGCAATCATGGTGGTCCCGAAACATCGAGGCAGCACTCAACAACCCGCAATCGCCTATTGCTTCCATCCTCCCAAGACACTACCGTCCCAAGCCGCGCCCCCCACCATCCGTCCAGCAGAGCTTCCCTCCCCCCAGACTGACTACCTACAGCCATACCATAATCCCCGTTCCTCTATCCCCTCTTCGCGGAGCTCCTCTACAAGAATTGTCACCTTGTCTGCCACTACCCGCTCCCGCTCCTACAGGTCTGGGGCGATGTGTGATAGTGAGAAAATGCATAGATTGATCACAAGTTGTATTTATTCTATCATAGCTGAGTTCTTTTCTCTGAACAGTTACTTACATCTAACAGCGAATACACACTTTTGTTTCCTGTCGCTTCTTTTCCTCTGAGTCCTTCACAGGGGCCCCTGCTCTAGGGCAGATTTCCTCTACGGCTGGAGGACGTGTCCGCTTCTGGAGGGTGTCGACCGGTCCATGAGCTCAAGTCTGCACCGAGCGGCTAGCGAGAGTAGGGGTTGGCCATGGTCGGTGTCTGCCAGGTCGGGATTGACCTCCTCTCGTTCTAAAAGCATCTTTACTATCTCCTCACGCCCTCCCTTTGCCGCCCACAATATTGGCGTTTGGCCATATGTGTCTGCATGGTGGGGATTGACCTCCTCTCGTTCTAGGAGCATCCTCACTATCCCTTCATACCCGCCCCCAGCCGCCCACGAGATTGGCGTTCGGCCATAGCAGATATCTGCCTCGTCGGGATTGACCTCCTCTCGTTCCAAAAGCATCTTTACTACCCCCTCATGCCCGTACTCAGCAGCCCACGAGATTGGCCTTCGGCCATATTCCGTGTCAGCCTGATCGGGATTGACCTCCTCTCGTTCTAAAAGCATCTTTACTATCCCCTCATGCCCCCCCTTCGCCGCCCACGAGATTGGCGTTCGGCCAAAGCGAGTGTCTGCCTGATCGGGATTGGCCCCCTCCCGTTCCAAAAGCATCTTTACAATTTCCTCGTGCCCGCTTCTAGCTGCCCATGTGAGAGCCGTGCAGCCCATGCGATCGGTTGCATTAACATCCCATTCCTTTCTCTCCAGTATCGTAGCAACTACCTCTACTATCCCAAGAAATGAGACTGCGTGGAGTGCGGTAAATCCAGTATCTTCTCGCACCCAGTGAATATGGTGGCCCAAATCTTTGTCCTGACAATAGCGCAATAAGAGTAGGTAAGCAGATATATGCTCGCCAAATCTGTCCAGAAGCCGTAGTGCTAGTATTTTGACATTTTCCGTCATCCCTATTCTTGCGTGCTCCCACCAGTAAAGAGAAGCATATTCTAGAAGGGGCATTTTTGGGGGGCGCCAGTAAGAAGCTGGCGGGATTTCCGTGATACATCCAAAATTGAGGTATATCAAGCAAACCTCTGCAATTGTGGAGTGGGGACTATGGAATAGCGTCGGGATACTTAAAAGATGCTCCTGCAACGTAAAGTGCACCAGTCGAACTGTGGACGAAGACTCCTCAACGGTGACAAGTCCCAGGCAAGATGATATCAATGTCCTTAGCACAGGGATGTTTTTCGGAACCAGGTCTCGAGATCCCATCTCCACCCCCAGAGCATGACAGAGCTCCTCGGCCTGTAACGGCCGTTCCGAATACAACACCCACTTTAGTACTTTCAATCCGACTGCTCCTTTATTCCCTTTCTGCCCCTTCAGTCGGGCCAGAGTTGCCGTATAGGCATCGCTCAGTCCATTGCCTCGTTCCATCTGTTCAAGTTTCTCTCTCCTCAGACCAATCGTCACTTCCCCTAGAACGGCCTCAATGTTGATCGAAACGAGGAGGAATCTATGCATAATCTTTCGTAAGTATTCATCATCGGTAGGGTGAGAAGTCTTAGTGCTCCTACTCACATATCCGACATCTTCTCCAGAATAACTTTCACGATATCCGCCCGCAAATCGTTGTCCATCGCCTCCGGGTCGTCATCTCTGTCCAACTTCATCTCCAGGTAACTCCTGATATCATCGGTATTAGGGCTGACGGGTATCACAACCGCCTTCGCGAGATATCTTTCGATAGCTACCCCAACATGGGGCCTCCCGGTGATGAACATTCTCGTATTTGGCGACTCTCGCACAATATCTCTTAGGGACTCCAGAAGCTCTGGCAGATTCTTCGGTAGGTACTCGTCGAGCGCATCAATACAGATGAAAACCTTCCTCAACGAAGCAATCGTCGTCTTCAACATTCGCATCAAATCCGAAAGTAAGAGCCCTCTACCACCAATCTCCTTTTGCCCTCCTTTAAACGCTTCACGTAGGTAAACCGGGATGTCGCCTCCCACTAGCTGCTTGAGAATCGCTCCCATCATGCTGGTGATTGTCTGCTCTTCCTGAGCCAGGAAGTCGCAGTACAAGCAGGCAACAGTGATATCCTCTTTCCTTGCCTGATCGCACAGGCTATCGATAACAAGGGAACTGGTATTTCTCCCGTCAACCGCATTCGTTTCCTTCCAAGAATGGTGTCACATACCTCAGGTAGGTCTTGCCCACCCCTGGATTCCCGGAGCAAAACAAGACAGAATTTTCGGCTCCACCCTCCCTCCATTCGCCAAACTCGCTCGTCTCCAAAAGCCAATCCCCAACACCCTCAAAACGGCCGGTGCGCACGCCTTGGTGTCTGTTGTTTGGCTCTAGTGGGGAGAGCCAGCGCATAATCTTGGAATGCTCGTCGGATTTATAGACGGTGGTGTGTGTGTTGAAACTATCTGTTATATTGCCGCAGTTGGCATTGCTGTGGCCGATTTTGCTTGAGTACGAATTTGTAGTATAGGCCATGATTATTTGTTCAAAATGTTGGTTGGGGGTAGATATGGTTCGGTAATTTTTAAGGTTAAGGGAGTAGTTTGTAAAACTTTCTCTGAGCAGAGCTGAGGAAAGCGGGGTGATGTGGCTTGTGGTGTAACGATGCGAGAGTAGATTTCAGCCACATCCAATGCCTGGGAGCATCCAAGGCTAATGAGACTTGGAAGGGTGTCCCGGTGATAGTTTCTCCTCTTTGGGTACACGATTATATACCTGGTCACGAGCTGGTATGTTTGAGACTATGGGGATAAGGACTAGGGATAATTGAAGCTGGTGGGATGGTGATGCTCGAATATCTACAGTAAGTTGTTACGCTCTTTTCCTCTTCGATCACATGACCTACCTAGTGTCGCATTCACCATTCATTATTTTTCTTTGTATTTAAATAACGGGGGCCATCTCCAATCCAGGCTCATATGCGACCTCCGCAGCAAAATCAAAAGGTAAACCAACTTGAATACATTGCATAACTTCTGAATCGCAGTGTGATGACTGATAGCATAATATAGTTTTGACTTCAAGTCGAAATTCCGAGCTTGTGCTACTGACACAACCTGTATCCAAGGGAATAAACTCCTCAATATAAACCCATTCTTAGTCATGTACTTCAGCTGATAATTTACAAAGGAAATTTCTACGAGTCACACGGCCAAAATTAACTGTCCACCGACCATTGATAGGAACGGAACACACTCTATCACCCTGCACTTTTCAACACCCGGTGAAGAACTTTCTTCAGATCAAATATTAGCTTCTACTCTGTATTCTACTGTGAATCTACATTTTTATTATTTATTATTTATTATTTCTCTATATTAGGATTAGTGGGTGGGGGAGTGCTGTTTCATGGCCAGAGTTTTTTGTTGAAAATGGTGCTGCTCGCCATACCTCTTCATACTTCCTTTGGTTAGCTTCCGGGAGCGCACTTGTTTGTGGCTTCGGATATGAGTCGAGAACCGGGCATAGGTTTGCTATCGGGTAGGGGCTGAGAGTCCGGGCATGGGTTTGTCTCCAGAGACTCGCTTTCGCTTCTGGTATACGGTTCGGTTTCGGGCGTTTTATTTTGACGTTCTGGAAAGCATTGAGAATGCAGGAATGCGCGATAATTTTTGGGATCGTGCATCTTTCGGAAAAGCCGGGAGAAGAGCGGAAGCACTGTAAGGTTAGCTGGAAAGGGATAGAAGCCCAGGGTGGAAAGTGTTTGTTTTTCTTTGGTTAGCCAGGGTATGCTCACGGAGGATGGAGAGGCCCACATGGGTATGATGTCTTTGATATATACTCCGGTCTTCGCCAGTTAGTTAGATAGAGCACCGAGCATCGAGAGCATTGTGTTGAGCGTGTGCCTGTGGTTTCAATCCATAAATTTAAACTATATAGTCGGGAAGCATTCCGATCCAGGCCCTCTATCCCGCAGCATTACAATCCCGAGGTAAGCCAACTCAACTTGCCTAGTCTGTAGTACCTGTGGTATGACACCAACTACACGATCCATAAACCACCACCACAGCAGTTCGAGAATCCGACTAACATACAACAATCTTCCCTAATAAAATAAAACAAAATTAAAACTAAAATAAATTAAATTAAAAACAAAATTCAAATACCATAACTAATCAAAAACCTCCATCCCACCCTGCGGGATGCTCAATCATCAATTCCTCCACAAAATTCAAACATTTATCATAACCTCTTAAATGTTTCCTTAGTTCAACCATCCACTCGTAGGAGTCAGTTCAGTAACCCTTACACCGTTCCTCTCAATAGTGATCATATGCTCGAAGGGGTTACCAAAAACCACTCGCGTCTCAAGTTGTTCAGTAATTGTAGATATGGTCCCCATGTTGAGGAAATCATTCTTCCAGATCCAATCCACCCATCTCATGAGGCTCCCGTCCTTGAACAGGGTATTCTTCACTGGCGTGTCCCTTGTAAACCTTGGGCAGTCAATCAAGTGGAACCTGTCCCCATAGCCCTCACATTCCTCATGGCCCTTCTGGTCCAAACAGGTTCGCATTCGGTATAACACGTAATACTCCATCCATGTTAGGCTTTCATGAATCTCCGCTTCGCTAATCCTTTTAGGTAATAGTCATGCCCCTCCTTCGTGCACCATTTCTTGACCTCCGTATCTCTCATCCCCTATTCCATACCCCCACCAGACTAGCATACTATCCACCACTTGTCCCAGCCTCCTTGGTCAATTCTCCCGGTAATCCATCATTTCGCCATCCTGTCAGCTTGGCAATTGCCCGCTATCCCACCCTGGCTGGGTACCCATACTAGTGTGACAGAGTCAAATTTGTTCAGGGTTCCATAAAGGGCTTTCCTTGTGAGAGGCTCATGGTCATTGAATTTTAGCCGATCGATTCTCAACAGGGCAGGTTTGCAGTTCAAAAAAACTGTGAGGTTCCTCATTCCCTGTTTCGAACCGTCAATCATCGTGCATTCAATAGCCGGCATTTCACATGTGACGATGTCCAGGTTCCCAACGCATGCGGTACCACAGCTGCCATCAATAGTACAGTCAGCAGTGGCCCAAGCCCAGCCCAAGGCATTCTGGCTGTTGTTTCTGGAAGCTTCAGAATAGACCAATCGCGATACGATATCAGTACTAAGTTCTTCGACAATCCTGTCATGATTCTCCCGGCCCTGTTGTTTGTCAGGTAGGTAGTTATCGGTTCTACCGTATTATGGGCGGGTTCATCACAACATTTATCTGGTTTCCACCGGTCATGTACCAGACTGAACCACCGGTATTCACAGCCGTAAGGGTACTTAGAAGCTTTTCAGTAGGTTTTTCATTGCAGGTACTGCCATTCAATTGCACTCGGTACCAACCCAGTCCCAGATAGCATACATCTGGTTGCGGTAATCAAGGGTAATCGGAACAATGATCGTATGCTGTCATTAATCGCCCCCTGTATTCTCTTGTGGGCTCCCTTATCTCCGTTGAGCAATTCAAGAGCCTACCATATTGTAGACATGAATACACTTTTAATCAATCTCATGCATTCTCATTCTCCGCACCCACGGTGGCTACCGAATCTTCTCCCCAGCGCAGCAATTCTTCTCCTTACCTCCAATCCCCTCTCGGTCCAATAGTCGGCGTGTACCTTATCACAGTTCATCACGTTGAACTAGTATCCCAAGATCCGGATCTCTTTCACAGGTACAATCACATCATCATCAATGTGCATATCCGGCCATGTTCCTTGCCCGAAACCCATCCATTCCGTCTTCCGGACCTCAAAATTCATCCCAAAGTTTCTCCCTCCCCTCCAGCAATCGCATCATAATACACCACTCATATTTGATCTGGGATCCCCTCCCATCATCAGCCATCTCGGGCTGTCCCCTCCAAGCCCCTTCACTTTTTATTTCCTGTCCCTAGCCATCACCCTTAATACCTGCCGTCTGCGGCTACCCCCGGCAGCCCTTCTCTGCACCCTACTCTCCTTTACTACACCTCACAGTCCCAAGATACTCCATAGTCCCCCCCACAATCTCCGCCGCCATTCCATCTCCCCTGTCCTCTGCCCAAACAGTTGCTATCTAGTTCATCTGACTATACTGATAAAGGAATAGCGTGTCGTCCCCGGCAGTCATACCCAAGGACGGAAGTCTCCTAGATAAGTTGCCCTGCACAGGATGGTGTCTAGCAGTCCCGTCCCATTCTGCTTTTCCTCGGCGCTACCCCCACTGCCTCTGTCGGGTCTCGGGATTGTTCAGAACACTGATGAAATATGGTGAATGCTCGTAAATCAATGATGGACGCAGTCCAGCCATGATGGAGTTTTGCTCGACTACAGTAGCTTATGTGTGGTGGAGGTTTTGGTAGTTATAGGCCGCCAGGCATCACCACTTTGGAGCCTCCCTTCATCTTCATCTTTATTTTACAAGTTCCTCAATTTCTATTGTAAGTCCAAATTTGCTGTGACGTTTTCATCATCATGTTATTCATGTTCTTGGTTTGGCAGCGATTTGGTCACTAGGCCTCAGTAGGCTAAGCAAGGGTTGCGAGTGATGGGTGGTGATGTGGTGTTATTCTTGCCATGGCAAACCTCACTACTCAGCGAGGACTAGGCCGTATCATACGAAGTGATGAAAGTACCTAACAGGTGATTAATTCCTCCAGAGTAAAATTATGTCTGCCATCCACTATTGATATGTATTGGAAATCATGCTGCTCGCCATACTCTCAGGATACTTCCTTTGTTGTTTTAGATAGCTTCCGGGGAAGCGGTTTGGCTTCGGGCATGTGTTTGGACGTTCGGAAATGCGCTGAGGAGTCAGGCATATGGATAAGGTTTCGGGTTCGGGCGTGTATTTGTACGGTCGGGAAAGTATTTCCTATGTACGAATGTCGCGATCGGATAGGAAGCGGATAGGCTGTAAAGACGGCCGGAAAGAAAGAGAGGCGGGTGTAAAGAGGTTTTATACCCGGAAAGCAAGTATGAGGATGTTGTGAACAGCGATGTTTGTATCTGCATTTTGTTATCATGAGAGTTCGGAAAAGTTGAGAAAAGATGGGAAAAGATGGGAAAGGGGCAAACTATTCCTCATAGGAAAGGAGGAGTTTGTGATAATATATACTGCTGTCTTTACCTTAGTTAGAGGAGGTGTCATTGAGCGAGAGACTGTGGTTGTTGTTAGTGAAGAGTTTTTCCCCACTCCTGAAGTGTGCGATCGTTTAGGTGTGAGTTCCTCGGCGCTTTCACCGTTTCGCCATTTCGTTTCGTTGTCGCCATACCGTCGCCGTCGATCCTAGTTTAATAATATGAAATTTCAATTGGCCTGCCCCCCATTACCGGCACTCTAGTTCGCTCATTTCCAGAACGTGAAGATCCCACCAAATTTGCACGAGATGAGTACCGTAGCTCCAAGGAAATAAAGAGTGGAGGACAATAAAAGTTCTTCCATTCGCAGCATAGTCTCTTTCCGCAAAAACGCCATTGAATCGCAAGGGTTTCTTATTACTAGAAATCTACCCCTACCTCATGTTCATAACCCCCTCCAAATGGATCTCCGTGGCCCATACTTATACTATTAAGTGCCGATACTATAATGACATTACAGCATAACTTTGTATATCAACAATTAGAGCAGTATAATTCACAAATTGGGAACCTGGACGCAGTGTTCCCAATCGTCCAGTCCGTCCGTCTTCGGGTCCGGACGGGACGGACGGCGGTATCTGAAAGGGTGCCCGGGACGGAGGGCTATCTTGGCGTCCGTCCGGATGATTGCCCGGGACGGAGGGCTATCTTGGCGTCCGTCCGGACGATTGCCCGGGACGGAGGGCTATCTTGGCGTCCGTCCGGACGATTGCCCGGGACGGAGGGCTATCTTGGCGTCCGTCCGGACGATTGCCCGGGACGGAGGGCTATCTTGGCGTCCGTCCGGACGATTGCCCGGGACGGGCGGGCTGGGACTGCAGGTGTCTCAGATGGCGCAACTTGCCGGGTAACTCCGGATGACGGGTGACTGGCGGGCCCTACAGGTAATTGGCGGGCCCTACAGGTAATTGGTGAAGACTGCAGATGACGGGCGAAGACTGCAGATAACGGGTGAGGACTGCAGATACGGTTCGGGAGTTACCGATCTGTAGAGGACTGTAGGCACTTACAGTCACCTCTTAGATGGTAGTCTTTCCCAAAGGACGGACGCTCTTGCCCTACAGCTTGAGACAGACGCCCGGGACGGCCGGGACTGGAGTCCGGTAGGTGCCTACAGGGCGGACGGGACGCTTGGGAACACTGCCTAGACGTATGTATGCAAGTCACAGATTACTAGAAGCAACAGTCCAGAATACCAAGAAAGGAAGGAAATTGTTGAGCTGGCTTGCCCGCTCATGATACTATTCACATATAAATCTGCCCATGCCTTGCCTTCGCCAATCCTATTTTAGGAGGTAATTATTGATAGTATGGGATGGGAATATGTGTAGCAACAAAGATGGCAGGATGTAAATGAGAAAATCTGGGAGACAAATTGGAGATGCGATGGTAAAATACTGGTCGAATGCGAATGAGAAGGTGGTTCAGGTGTTGTTAGGATATGCATTATTTTTCCTAGAAGGGTGCCAGAACCAGAGGCCACTCGAAAGTGGTTGAGGCAACCTGGGTGGCTCAGCTAACGAGAGGTCCCGAGCTGCGGACTTGAGGGGAGGATACTTTAGGCCAAAAAAAAAAAAGAACCCCCCTTCCCGCCCTGTGGGGTCAGTTGATGGGAGTGCAGATTGGGTGTTAAGGTTTGTGATGCCGGTATTGAGATCATGACATCTGGGATGTATCGCCACCGCACGCCGCTCCTCCCCATCCGCGGTTGGCAGCTAGAGAGATCGCTAGCCATAGTTTACCGGATTGACATTGCCATATCCCACTAGGGTCTTCCTAACTCTAACACGTTCCTTGGGGAGAGTCAATGGTATGATGATATATTATACTATAATAGTGCAAACGAGTTCTTGAAAGCTTGCGTGAGGGTAGGTGCCCGCTTGATGTGGCAATCCCATTGTGGTATGTCTAGTTAGGGTATACGGATGGGATTGTCAGCAGGTTTGGTAGCCTGAGGGGACTGGTTTCGGGCGATGTGTGATAGTGGTCCAACCACATGGGTTGACCACCACAAGCTGTGTTTATTCTATCATACTTGAGTTCTTTTCTCTCTACTGTACTTACATCCAACAACTAATACACTATTATTATTTTTCCCTAACGCACCCTTTCCTCTGAGACTTTCACAGAAACCCCTAGTCCCCAGCGGTTTTCCTCTACGGTGAGATGTTCTGCATGTGTCTTAACGATCCACCGCTTCCGTTTTAACAGAATTATCGTTACCCTAGAATTGTTGCACCGAGCGGCGGGCGAGAGTGGCGTTCGGTGGTTGGTGTCTGACCGTTCGGGATTGACCTCCTCTCGTTCTAAAAGCATCTTTACTACCCCCTGATGTCCCCTCTCTGCCGCCCACGAGAGTGGCGTTCGGTAACAGTAGGTGTCTGCATTGTCGGGGTCGACCCCCTCCCGTTCTAAAAATATTCTTACAACCTCCTCGTGCCCTTCTCTAGCTGCCCATGTGAGAGCCGTATTCCACATGCGATCGGTTGTGTTACCATTTAATTCCTTTCTCTCCGATATAGCAGCAACTATCTCCACTATCCCAAGAAACGAAACTGCCTGGAGTGCTGTAAACCTGGTATCTCCTCTCACCAAAGGAAAATATGAGCGCGAACCGTTATCTTTATAATAGCGCCGCCAGAGTAGCCGAGCAGATACATGCTCATTAAATCTGTCCAAAAGCTTCAGTGCAAGAATTTTGACATTTTCCGTCGTCGCCATTCTTGCGTGCTTCCCCCAGTAGAAAGAAGCGTATTCTAGAAAGAGTATTGTTGAGAGTGCCGTGTTAAGATCTGGAGGGAGATCCCTGACACATCCAAAATTGAGGTATTTCAAGCAAACTTCGGCGATTGTCGAGTGGGGACTATGGAATAGCGTCGGGATACTTAAGAGATGCTCCTGCAGGGTAAAGTGCACTAGTCTAACTGTAGATGAAGATGCTTCAAACGTGACAAGTCCTAGGCAACATGATAAGAGTCTCTGTAACCCAAGGACATTTTCCGGATCCAGATCTCGAGATCCCATCTCCACAGCCAGGGCATGACAGAGCTCCCCACCCCGTAACGGCCGCTCCGAATGCAATACCCACTTTAGTACTTTCAATCCAACTGCTGCCTTATTTCCTTTCTGCCCCTTCAGTCGGGCCAGAGTTGCCGTGCAGGCATCGCCCAGTCCATTGCCTCGCTCCACCTCTTCAAGTTTCTTCCTTCTCAGACCAATTGTCACTTCTGCTAGGACGGCCTCAATGTTTATCGAAACGAGGAGGAATCTATACATAATTTTCCGTAAGCATAATTATCGATGGACGGGAGGTTTAATGCCCCTACGCACATTTCCGACATCTTGCCCAGAACTTTCACGATATCCGCCCGTAAATCGTTGTCCATCGCCTCGAGCTTGTCATCCCTGTCTAACTTCATCTCCAGGTAACTCCTGATATCATCGGTATCGAGGCTGACGGGTATCACTACCGCGTTCGTGAAATATCGTTGAATAGCCCCCTCAACATGGGGCCTCCCGGTGAGGAATATTCTCGTGTTAGACGACCCCCGCACAATATCTCCCAAGGACTCAAGAAGCTCTGGCAGATTCTCCGGTAGGAATTCGTCAAGCGCATCAATACAGATGAAAACCTTCCTCAACGAAGCAATTGCCGTCCTCAACATTCGCACCAAATCCGAAAGTAGGGGCTCTCTACCAGTGTTCCCAAGCGTCCAGTCCGTCCGTCTTTTGCCTAGGACGGGACGGACGCCAATTGTGAGGCCTTTGGACGGGACGGACGCCAAATTGTAGTCCGTCCTAACCCATGCCCGGGACGGACGGC
>Ga0307509_10003036_pt1 | contig 26139 bp, 23 predicted proteins | sample 10_EM_MG_FD_202245 | JGI IMG/M metagenome (GOLD analysis project Ga0307509, IMG submission 202245) | Populus trichocarpa ectomycorrhiza microbial communities from riparian zone in the Pacific Northwest, United States - 10_EM | ecosystem: Host-associated > Plants > Roots > Unclassified | place... | reverse complement strand
AGGAGCGAAATCTGGTGATTGACCAAACCTAGGTCTACTCCCAGCTTCTGGGGGAGGAATCCAAGGGTTCGGAGGGGTGTCTCTACCAGTAGGGTTGAATGAGCCTATAAAAGGAGCTTCGTAGGCTAGTCTCTGGTGTTGATTCACATTCCATGTCCCGGAGTGCTCGGGACGAGATTGGCCACTAGGGGTTCTTGGGACCCTTTGCCAATGTCTACCCTCCCTCGGAGGTAGTTCCTGTTGTGAGATGCCCTCCGGTATATTTTCTGTTCGCAACTCTTGAAGGCCCCGGGATGGATGCCATTCTGAATCAAAGATATTATTTCTGGCTCCCCTCCTACGCGCTTAAGAAACGTCCATAAACGAAACAGACGTATGGCTTGGGAATATCCTACCTTCGGGAATTCCTGAAGGTATATTTGCGCGACGCGAGAATACACGATGTCGAGGAAGCATCGCAGTCGAATATCAACAACAGGAAGAGTAGGAGAAGGAGAGATACGGTAAGAACTTCGAAATGCGGTTCAACGGTAAGGAGTGATTATAAGGGACTTGCGTTCCTGAAAAAGTCTGAACACTTATAAATTGGCCCATGGAAACGTGTTACCATTGCCAAGGATGAGAACGACAGAATAACAAGAGGGTAACAAGGACGTTGGATATAGGCGCCCACATGTACCCTGGCAACGGCCACTCTTGTTGTCCATTGCAAGTACCATGGCACCCGTTCACAAGTCAAGTGGACCCACATACATGATTGATCTACTTTATGGGGGATTTTAATTTCGCAATTCTCTCCGTTGCGTATACTTATTGTGTTTGTCAACTTGTTAATTCGTGCATTTATCATTAATGACACGACGCAGAAATACATTCTTATATACCACTTGTGAGACCGCACTGGAGATTCAGAGCGAAAGTGCAGCTAGGTTCAATAAAGTACGAGTTGCAGACGCGCCACACTACCGCCTTCACTGTCAACTACAATCCTACGGAAATTCACCATACCTCCAGGCAACAAATCCGCTCGCCTGTGGCAATCATGCAGCCTTCCCTGAATTGATATTCTGGTCGCAAATGTCACATTAAGCTCCTCTTCCTGCCGTCGTACCGTTATAAACCGGCTTTTATTCTCTCTGGTAATAGGTGTCATGACGTATTGATAAATCGCTTCCATAATGTCTCTTATCGAAATGAAAGTCACAAAATTATTTGTGCTTACACGACTTTGAACGCGTATCGGACCCCATAATTCGTTAAATACCCTGAGTATTGGATTTTCAAATTCTATCAAAGCAATTGCGATTTCGTTACTGAGCGCTGGTAAATCCAAGTCTGGGGCGTAAAGGCGAGCAGGGAGGGATGTCGACATCTCTGGAAATAACCGAACGTCCCAGTTCAATTTACCGCTGGTTAGCAAAGTGTGTAATTGGTCCCCTCTGAGCATATTTTCAGAGCCAGCGGCTCGTTCTCCCGGGTTGTCGCTTCGATGTCGTTGTCGACTAGAAGGATGGGGGACTCTGTTCTGGGCCGTAGGCGTAAATCCAGGCAGTTCCTCGCCAGGATTTTCTGAGTTTCCATACGAGAAGAGAACAGGAGCAGCACGAGCGGGTTCATTCCGAACGAATGACATCTGAGGGACGCCGAAATTATCCGAGGTTCCCCAACTTGAAGGAACGGACCTGTTTGATGTATTTGAATTGTTCAAAGTGTGCATTTGAGCCCTCGAACCTGGTGGAGTCCACAATTTTGGCGGAGGTTGGCTTTGAGGTTGAGTAATACTAGCCGTCCAGGAATACGTTACCTGAGGAGAACTACTATTTATATTCGTTTGAACAACTGGAATTGAGGACCCCGAGCGTTGGACAGGATTTACTTGCGCTTTCGGCGGGTGTGGTGCCCAGAAGAATGGTGGTTGAACTGGAGCAACTGGAGGTATTGGATTATGGAGGCCAGGGGTTGCATTTTGATTCCCTTGAGATATGTGAGACGTTGGGAGCCACGGAGGCGTAGTCGTAGATGGATTTCCTCTTGGGAGAGCTTCCTCCCTTACCCATGGTGTTGGTGGGTCATTGGGACGACGAACGAAATTTTGTGGATGGGGCGTAATAGGTGTGCCTTGGTTTAGAGTAAAAGGATTTTGAGGGGCGTTCCAACTCCCTTGATGTCGCATATTTTGGGTCGGAGAGGTATTTCTCTCGCGGCCAGAACGACTCGAATTACGACCAGATCTCCGCGGGCGTGATGTACCCTGTGGCCTTCGCGTTGAAGGACTACCCCGAAGGGTGTCCCCTAGACTTCGCAAGTCTAGAACCTGACCAGGACTACGAGCTGGTATACTCCGATATTGGATGTAGGGGTCGAACCTTACTCTTCTGTCTTGGGCTCGTCGTGGAGGTCTAGGTTGGGAGGTACTGGAACAGGGAGAAAACAATCGGGACAGGAAACTCGGCATAACGAGCTTCGAAGCAGTGGTAAAAAATGGCCGACGGTAGGAAAATTTAGGAACCGAGATAAGTGGGCATGTCGTCTGGAGGTGCTATATGGGTTTCAATTACCATGACTCCCTTGTAAATGTTATGAGTTGTACTTACAATTGGCCGCGGTCTCCAAGGTGATTTGGGCTCTTGGGTCATGATATCCTTGTTTGTGTAGTCCTCGCACTGCATGGTTGTCCCGAAAGCCGCTGCTTTATCTGATAAATACAATAGGAATAATTGACAAAAGAGTTCATCTCCGCTTTTTTAAAATTCTTTCTTCTACCGTACAATAGTTACAACTTTTATAGACTGATTTGTCCACCTGATCCACTGTGGGTCAATGTAATCGGAGTCGCAGGAAACATGAATTTGTCCCACTGCCTATGAGTTCAATCTCGTCAAAGTTCGAAAGGTCGTCGGGTAACAGCTCTGCTCGGCGATAAAAATCATAATTCAAAGCTTGTGCCTCACTTCTGGAACGAAATGCAGCCAGGACCCCTTCCTTTTCTCGTGGCGTAGATATTAATAGTGCGCGTTCTTGGTCGCCGAGTGGCATCATAAAATATCGGTAAATCTCCTCCAAAATCTCACGGATCGAAATAGGATTCGAGATTCCACACGTCACCTCGGAACGCTTTTGAATGCGTATTGGTCCCCAGTTATCATTCAAGGATTTTTTCATTCTCCTGTTTCCGAAGCCAATCTCAGCTGATGCTACTCCCAGGGGTAATGCTGGGACATTGTTAGGTGAAGAAGAGAACTGCAAACCGCAGTTGAAATTGTGACTATGGCGCCATTGAGGTTGACTAGGGGCAAACCGATTCCGATGTGGAGTGGGGAACTACCGAAATCGTAACCGAAGATGGTCTTTGTAGGATATTCTGCAGAAAATATGGATTAACACCGGGTTGAACCCAGCCTATTGCAGGACTCTGAAAAAGCGTAGAATTTTGCCAAAGGTACTGAGGTTCCACATGCCTGTTAGCGTTTGTATCCGAAAAATGTGAGGTCCATGGTTGATTGTGGGTGGTCCATGTGTAAAGCGGACTTGCCGTTGCCGCGGGAATGGTGGCTTGTGCAGAAATTCCCTGTGGTGTGTAAATATTTGGTCTCCACATCGTGGGTGTGATATCATATAAATGAATCGGGCAGAAGAGGCTGAATGGCTGCCTGGTTTTCGAGGATTGTGAGAGGATGCTGAGATAGAAAATGGCAGAAACCGAGCTTCAAGTACTCATAGGTTGGAGCGGTATTTCGTCTCTACGATACGTAGCTTCCTTCTTTTGTTCTATTCATGTCACCACCTGCGTTGCATTGTATTTGTATTCTTGAACAATACAGCCGTGTTGATAGCATTCGGCAAGGAGCGATTGTTTGTCCTTATTGTTGCCGTAGTGGCACCGCATAACATATTACCAAATTCGTTTTTGACTGTTTACATTTCAATATGATTATCTTGTACTATTTCCCTCTCTTCGTCCGGTATTTTCTGCCCAATTTATCGAGGGTTGCATTCACTTTGCTAGGAGCTACGAGGAGTCTCAGTGATCAGCACGCTACCTCCCAGACTTTTTCCTCTCTTGGTTTTGTCGGCGACGCACTGCTTCCTACACTCCTGATCCACACACTGTCTCCGAGGCGGAGGCTCAGTCTTACTATGCAGGCCTACATTCTGAGACCACTTTACTTTACCGTACTGGAAATGAGCAGTGGTCCTCCCAGAAGACCTGAGGCCCAGTGCCGTTTGAAGGAGGGAAGTCTTTACCCATCCGATTGCGAAGGTCTGGAACCACGACTTGGCCTGGAAGGTTGTTGAGGTTGTGGACACTCATACGGTCTGTTAATGTCTATCATAATTGCAGAGTTTGCTAACGTGGATTTCTAGATCCGCTTTACGACGTCGTTTGTTTCAAAAAGGTCAGGCTCGACGAACCGCCTGAGGACGAAGAAGAAGAGCGCGAGGCTAAAAAACCAGCTGTCGGTCCTGTCACCATTTGGATTGGCGTCTTCTCCGAGTCTACCTCCGCTACATCTGCCCGACTCAGGACGTCCTAGCCCATCTCAAGGACTACGAGATAACCGACGCCAACATCGACTTCCGCGAGTCCTTCTACACGTACGAGGTCGGTCCACGGCTTCTCGAACCCGTCGGTCACCTGGACCAACTTGTCGACGTCGTTGGACCTCGGCCTCTGCACCTCCACCGGGGCCACGTCCGACACTCGGGCACGATGGCCCTCTACCTCGCCGAAGGCGGCGGCATTAATAGGCTCTCGCTTCGGATCCAAGGAAGCCAACGTCGACTACATTCGACACCCCAGTGAGCCTCCTAAAGATATCATCCTGTACGGCAGGAGAGCTTTCACCAACCTCGTCGATTCGATCAAACTCAGGATCGGAGGACAAGGCATCACTTCGAAGTGCTGCAGGAAACAGATTGAATTGCTCGAGGAGAGGGAAAAGGCACCAGCACCGCCGACGTTGAGAAGGCCAAGGCAACCCAGATTGCGACTCGGGTATTACTGGACAAGGCGGAGGAGTGTTGCTCGATCAGGTCAATAAGGACTGGAACGAACTCGACAACCGCGTCGTTAGCAACATTCTTCGCTCCCCAGCTATCACTCTCGACGTTGGAGCACATCGTTTCACAGAGGATTGGGGAAATTTCGAGGTCAACCGCGACAAGCTCTAAACGTTATTTATATCTAGGAACGAAGCTCAAGCCCGACGAGTTTACAGTTAAATGTTTCCCCCACGGAAACGCCAATTGGGAGTTCGAATATCCCCGAAGATCGTCTGCTTCCACTGATGGGCACCACCGACGACTTGATGCACAACACCGACATGTGGGACTCGCACGGCGAACCGTGCTTGTTGGTCGTCAAGAATAATGGAAATGCCACTGGTACTACCATCAGCCGCACCAACGGCGTCTTCTCCATCGTTCGGGACTACTTCAGCAACGACATGGACATGTCCGTCCACCTGACTTCCATGGAGTGGGGGATAATAGCAAGTCGGAAGTCTTTGTGATTTGGGCTCAGTAATTGCTGATAGCCATGGTTGCATTGGTGGTATGCTTACCGGCAGTTGTGGTGAGATGAAGACCTTTGATATGATATGACTTATGCCACGCCGTTCTGGTGGCTCCTCAAGCGTATCAGGATGGGTTCCCCGATACGCATCTCGACGTTGTTACCTAGGAAGATCAACATCGAGGGCGACGTGGAAGACCGTTTGTTTGTCTTTTTTTCTGCACTCGTTGGTTGTTAGTGTAGACGGATGCTTGGACTGGTGGATCGCTGGTTAGGTTCATCTTTATTTTCCGTCTCGGGGTTTTCCTACTTACCTTGACATCTATGTAGGCTTTTGGAGCAGTGGACTCGTCGTTTAGGTTCGTCTTGTTTCGTTTCTTCACTCCTTCCATTTGTAAAGCCGATGGCCTTGGCGTTCAGGGTTCATACGGCTTCACATGGTTCGCTTCACTGTCAGAAATGCTCGTCATCTTCGGCGGTATCTAGTCGGTATTGATGTTTCTTGAGTGTATGTGGCTTCTCGTTGTTCAGTACTCGCAACTTCACTGAGTACTATTTATGTATTTCCCATCCATACTCGTCTATTGCTCATCGTACCGTCTATTTGTGCAGATTGGCCGTAAAAATGTTTTGAAAAAAACCTCCCTTCACTTCCGGTTGGGCTCAGCTTGAATAAAGTCCGGGAACGCCAAATATATGTTTTTGACGTTTTCTAACGTTTCCTGGATCCTGGACCATCAACAGTGAAATATATTTAAATCTTTATAACCCCACCTGACGACGTGCTCAGTGTCGCAGTTCCCATCGGAAAAAAATGATTCTGAGGTCTATGGAAATGGAGCAGAAAACGAGCTTCGACTCCGATCGAGTACTTATTCATAAGTTGGAGTGGCTCCGTCTCCACCATACGTAGCTTCTAAATTCGCCCTCTTTTGTTCTATTTATTATTCTCGCCAACTATGTCGCAATGTGTTTTTGCACAACACAGTAGTCAGGTTTCGAGCGCCATGTGAACATTCGGCAGATGATAGCCGTTCCGGAGTTTAAATTCAAACGATTTCTTTGATGGCCATCAATCGCACGTCTGTCCTGACTGTACTTACCTCACACATGCCTTCAAGTTGCTGCCAGCCCAAGGAACCTACCAAAGGCTCTTGCTGCGGACCTGCTTCACCATTGAATTCAATGTCTTCCAAGGATATTATTGAAAAGGTTAATGCTGCTTACAGTGCACAAGCACGGGATGGTGTGTCCGCTCCACGTACGTTGGTTAGGGTTATACTCTCAAGGGATGACCGATTCGGTAATTAATTATTCTATGCCATGCGGGCAGATGCCCAGAAGGTCGCAGAAGCCTTCGGTTACACAGAGGAGGAGTTGAGTTCCGTCCCCGAGGGGTCGCACCTGGGCCTATCTTGTGGTAATCCTCAGGCAACTGCAAACATCAAAGAGGTAATCATAGGCCGTTTATGATCTATACATATGAAGGATTTCAAATAGGGAGAAATAGTGGTTGATCTTGGATCTGGAGGTGGCATAGACGTCTTCCTCGCCGCCACGAAAGTGGGACCTACTGGTTCAGCTATAGGATTGGATATGTCTGATGTACGTCCCTCTTTCTTTTCATCGTATTATAACCCTTATAGTTTTCCTTTTACGACCTTCTAGGATATGATCGCTCGAGCTCGCTCGAATGCGGCAGCGAAGGGATTTAAACCACCACAAGTCGCTTTCGTCAAAGCTCTTTTGACTGAGCCCCTCCCTATTCAATCGAATTCCGTTGATTGTATCCTCTCCAATTGTGTCGTCAACTTGCTGCCTCCTGAGGGAAAGGCTTCGCTCCTCAAAGAGGTAACCAGGATTCTGAAGCCTGGAGGGAGAGTTGTCCTAGATGACGTACGTCCGCCCTTATCACATGTTCCTAAATGTCTCCGCTTTACAAGGGATTTAGATTGTCGCGAAGAAGAGCATTCCAGAGAACATGAGGAATGACGTCGCCTCCTACGTGGGATGCATTTCTGGAGCTATCACGTTGGAGGAGTACCAATCCTTTCTTCAGGACGCAGGGTTGCCGAGTAACCGGTTTGCTTTCTAATTCCACGCAAAATGCTGATTTTTCCATCTCAAGATGCCACCTTCGTCGATACAAAAAGCGACCTAAACATCTATTTTGAGAGCGGCCAGGATGATGCCGCGAGTGCTTCCTGTTGCGCCCCTCCTACCGCGGCTATTGCATGGAAGCCGAACTACGATATAAACGAGTGGGTCGGTAAGTCCTTGTATTAATGAAATGAGGTAAACATTCCACGTTTCCAATTCGTAATATCTAGGAGCGTATCAGATCTATGCTCTCAAGGATGGAGTTCCAGTTGAGAAACCTCCCACCGTGCTTTCGAACTGGTGGAATGCCTATCCGACTGTGAAGTCATCTCCTTCATTTGTGACGGCCGAGGAGGTGGTCGCATTAAAGAAAGATCCTACCTCCAGTGCCGAATTCGCGGTCATTGACGTTCGTAGGAACGACCACGCGGTGCGTTTTTTCACGGCCCATCTTAACCCTCCATTTTGAACGAATCTTTTGCCTCAAGGGCGGCCACGTTCGCGGAAGTGACAACTGGGCGGCACAGACTTTCTACGATAATCTTCCGGTCTTCTATGAGAAGTACAAGGATACGCCGAAAGTCATTTTCTATTGTCAGAACTCCAGGAGTAATGCCCGTGGTCCGAGGTCTGCTGGGTGGTGCGATTTCCATACCATGTTGAAGTTGAACGTATCGCTGATTCGTTCGAAATATCTAGGTACCAAGATTATCTCGACTCTCAAGAAGGCCATAAATCGACTGCCTACGTTCTCGAAGGGGGCATCAAAGGATGGCTTGCAAAATATGGTGACGATGAAGACCTCGTTGCCAAAGATTGATTTTCCTTCCACATGCTGCAAATTGTAGTTGTATTAACGAGACACCAAGGGTGCATATCCGGGATCAAGAAATGTAATATTTGGAGGTATGCTGTTCGTCTAGTGGTGACATGGAATTCATTGAACAAAGAAGAGACAATCATGATACGAAAAAGAAAGCGACGAAAAAGAGGTATGTAGATAGCAATGGAGGTCAGTATCCAAGAAAGCAAACGAAAGCAAGAAGAAACACGGCGCATTGAGAGAGTCGCTCACGGACACTTCGAACTCGGCTCAAGGATGCTGGGAGGTGTGACCGAGCCTTCCTCTGGAACAGGATTGTCAACGAAGGTCCTCCCAGATGAATCTGCAGGAATGCCTCTGCTACCTGCTCTACCCTCTTCGTCGACGAACCTAACAGAACGCGAAGGCGAGCTCTCTCTCGTTGACGAGCCATGTAGCGCTCGGATGGAATCAAGCCGATGGTGTCTCAACGAACTATCAGCCGTACCGGGACGGGATGAACGCGCGGTACCTATCCTGATAGAGGAAGGCGCTGTAGCTGGCCGGGAAACGCGATGTGGACTCGCGAAAGTGACTCCTATATCACCAGCGGTCGTTGGCCTCTTCAGTTCAGGCTCTACGGTATCAGCGGCAGTGTTGGAATTCCTTCGGATAGAACCTCGGCGTCGCGGGCGGTGCGTCGTATGTGGGTGGTGCAAGCCTCTTGCACTCCGATTCGACGAACGGCCCAACCTCTTGCTCTCCGAGGTCGAAGCATGAGGTCCAGGTGCGGATTCTCCCTCTGAGGCCCAACCTTCGTCATCTTCATCTTCATCTGCAATGGCCGAATCGTCCACAACAGCCGGCCGATTTTCTCCCTCTCGGCCCTCCTGTCTTTGCTTGTCCTTGGTGAAAGACGACCCGCGCGATGATGGTACGACTCCATGAGCCTTCGCGGTGAGATGACCCAGTTGTTTGCTGATGTTCCGCCCAATAGCCTCTGCGTCATGCTCGAGCTCGTGGACTTTACCGCGCCATTTCGCAGTCGGGACATCTGAACCGGGTAATCCTGGGTCACTGTTTATGACAGTGACTTCCACCTATCCAGGCGTAAGAATAAGAATAAGGTCAATTCTACAAAAATAACATAGAGGCCGATCAACGTACATCTGACCCAGGACCAGATTTCTTCTCGATAATCCGATGACTACCCTCGATCCATTCGGCGATACGCTCCGTACCATCGGGTGGAATCTGATCACGATAATCACTCACACCCTGCTCTGGCTGCTGCGGATGAGGAGACTCGGGGCGGTGCACCCTCGTATCTTCGCTGATACCAGAAGAACCCAACTTCTCCGTGTCGTTCGTATGCAAGGTGAGACCCGACTCTGTCTTCTCCAAAATCGGCGGACGGTCGCCCAGTTCCAAATCACGAGCGTCACGATTAATCACAATATCTTCTCCACATGTAACCATACGAGTTTGGGTGGTCCAGTCGGGCGGCGCAGATGTCTGAGTGTCGCGTCTGGACCACGTGCGTGAAACGGAGTGCACGCGACGACCAAGGCTGAACGAGGGAATCGATAGACCATGGATGGTGATCGAGCAGAGGACCATAAATGCCACGATCGGTTCTATCGTATTTTGGAGGAATGCGATCTCCGTGTCGTGCGGATTATCGGCGTGATAGTTGTGATGCAGAAACTCGAGGGCAAGAGTGGAAATGAATACCGCACCGATACCCATAGGACCAAAATGGCCACTGAACACTGCCTCGCGGAATGTCTTAATATCGGGAATCCAGCGATACAATATGACCATGATGGGAAGGCGACGGAGGAGGAGGACAAGAATAGCAATGACGAGGAGACGCCAGACGGTAAGACCGACAGTTGCGTCCTGGAATTTGTTGAATGGCATCCACGCTCCGACGAAGATGAATGCGGCTACGTTGAATAAGGTGTCGATGACGCTGCTGAACACACTCTCCTCCGTTTGTTTGTTGAAGAAACCATCCCAAGCGAATGCTGTACCGCAGCAGAATGCAGCCAAGAGGTCATCGGACCCCAGGAGGGTACAAATACCGATGGTAAGAAACGCGAGAGAGACGTATTGTGCAACATAGGAATGCCTGTCGATCAGGTCGTGACGCTGGCAGAACTTCATCAGGTGCCGAAAGCCGAAGCCCAACAGGCACCCGATGACGCAGCCAAGAACAATCTGGTCTGAAGGGTTTAGCACGAATAAACACAATCGCAGGCGCGGGAACCCACGGCAGGAGAAATTAAGAAACTCACAAAGCCAAAGGCGGAGGAACCAATCTCGTATAGCCGCTCCAGTAGTATGATTGACAAGGAGATATAGAGGGAGGAAGAGGAACGGGAAGGCCGCCCCGTCGTTACAACCACTTTCGGCAGCGAGGAGATGACGGATATGCGCCGGGACGTGCTTGTCTGCCCACTTTCCGCCCACGATGGCGGAGGCAAGGATGGGATCGGTTGGCGTTAAACAAGCTGCGATGGCGAGGGCCGAGATGAAGTTCATGTCTGGAATGAGGGCATAAATGAGCCCCGCTGAGACGAACCACCCCTACCAACAATGAAGGAGAGACATTAATAATTTCCCCTAGAAAGGAGAAGGAACATACCCATGTCATAACCGGCACTAATAAGAAAAAGAGGCTTTTCCAGTGTTTAGCCATATACGCCTTGGGGAGTTCTACGCCAATGGCAAAGAGGCCAATGGCGAGCACGACACGCGTGAATTCCAGAGTGGTAGTATTTGTCACCCCGTCCGAGTTTGCATTGCTCCACGCACGCGGGTCGAAGATGCCTGCACAATACGGCCCTAGTGTGGAGAGTTTAGATGACGAGTATGAGTAAGATCGCCAGAAACACACACCCATGATAATACCAAAGAGAAATGCCCAGATGGCTTCGCCAATGTACAGCTGTTTGAAAGGAAGAGTTGTAATGAGAAGGAATCGATAATATAGCGACAGAACTCACCCTTTCTCTCAGCAGAAGAGAGAACATGCCGAACTGCGTTCCAAGTCAGGGCTCCATGATTCGTTCTGCAAAAACAGAAAAGGCGCACCAGGACGATGAATCCACCGAGGAGGGCATAGATAATATGAGGGGTCGATACCTCGAACTGTACACCATCTAATTAGCACAACTTTCCCTTCCCTGTCAATACCAAACGCACCAGAGCGAACATGACGTCCCGTCCACCCTTGAATCTATATGGTGGAATCTAAGCGCTGGGTTTAAGTTGGCGAGTCCAACGGCGAAATTCGCGCAACGGGCGTCTGTATCTTGTGGTAGTGGTTGTCAAGAAGAGAAGAAGACGAAAAAAGACAAGGACGTTGATGGTTAAGATATAGAACCTGGGAATCGGGACCCCTGCCGAGGTACGGTAAATGTAAATAGCTAAAAGCACCCTGGTTTGACTCGATCCAAATACAGGCGTTCTATGGTCCGAAACATCCAAGGAAATGCCATCTAACCACCACGACTCCCTCGGCTACTGATTTTGCCACTTCTTCCCCACAAATTCTCATTTCCCTTCATTCTCTGAGCCTTGCGTCCAGTATGCCAAGCACCACCCTGAATGATGCCATCCAAGCTTAAACTTCTTGGCTGTCGTCTTCCCTTTCGCTTTTGTTCTCCGTTCCTTTCGCCCAAGAACACCCGTTCGTGTTCACCTCTCCGTTCGACCTTTCCTTAGTCCTGTGTTGGACTTGCCTAACTCGCATGAAGGCAAGAATGACAAAAAAAAAAAAAGCTTGTGTTACGTATTTCATGTGCCTTGAGACATTTACAGGACCCCTGGCACTGCCACTTCGAATCCACTTGCCGACCAATGCCGGTCGTCTGGATCTCGATCGCCGATGCTGTCAGCAAGATTTTCGTGATTTCAAACCGTACAATGAACCACGCTCCGCCTCTTTGCTATGGTGCTAGGGCTCCTTAATCTGCTTGGTGCTTCGAAAGGCTGCGACTATACACCAATTGTTCGAGCTTGAAACGGCGGATGTTTATCCACTAGCATATCACCCCTTGGCAAATTTGGGTCGGAAAGGACTTGTGCGTTTTAGGATGGACTTCGATGATTTATGGACCCTGGATACTTTTCAACGGATATGAAAGTCCATCGCGTATCTAGGCCAATCAGCGTTTCTACCCACATGATCATTCACCTGTTTTTGTTCACCCTTTCACCCGGTTTGTAGGCGGACCTCCGTAACCTCCCTATCGATTGTTCCATACATCGATATGAAGTCTTTCTGCCTCCCAGTCGCCACACTCTTATTTGACGTTCCAGCATCTGCCTCCCCCATCGTTGCGAGCACAGACAGACCGTTTCTGCGTTTCGTACTCTATATTTTAGAGTGAAGCTTTCGAGAACGACCGAGGGATTTCTCTCAGGGTTCTGGACTTTGTAACAAGAATTCCCATGGTCAAGCCCTCTTGTGAGCCCGCTTGTGAATAATCGTCTTAATTCCAACGCACATGACGCCCTCATTCTCTTTTTCAGGATAGCGCCGCTGCCTCGTTACACCTTGCTTGCTCAGGTTTCCCTGGTGTTTAAGCTAAATTGCTGAAAACACCGCCTGTCCGCGGTGCTCGCCTTATCGTCCACTCATCTTTCTCGTCAATTACCACATGAAACCGCCCAATTTATTACACTCGTTGAGTAACAACCAAGGCTCTTAGCTCGTTGTTCGGCCCCGTGGATCTAGGTACCGTTACCCTTACTTAGCGCCGGCGATACTTGGCACTCGTGATCAAACTTCCAAGTGCCTTGAGGCCTCGACAACTGAATTGATTTCCCTCCAAAATTGTTATCTTTCGACGGCAAACCGGCCACCGATGGTCAGTTCTAGGGACTTGTTGGGACTTCGTGGAGTGCACTGCTAAGACGCAACTGATCTCCTGAATGGAAGCGAGTTGGGAACCCGCCTTTCCGTTTTGGCTTCGATCCTGGTATCTCCGGTCCGTGTCTTCTTCGTCTTCTTCGCACCTGGATCCAGCGCCCCTTGCAGGCCGCGATTCTGCGTGTTCTCTAGACAAATAAATTCGACCCCGTGCTTGTGGGTGTCTTGATCATCTGACTTTGTGAGGCATGAAATTACCGGCAAAACCTCCGGCTACTCACAGCCTTAAGGCATAACCCTTCATTTGATTGGCTCAATAGTATATGCTATGACCGTTTGCGTAAATGCCTAACGTTGAGTTCCTTCGCCTTGGCATTACTTGCTCTTGGAGTTGACGATGCCGCCCACTTTTGTCGACCTTGGTACGTAACCTATGGTGGTTTATGCGGCTGAACCACATTGCTGGGACGTTGGAACAATTTACCAACATTTGTGGGCTGACATTCGTCGGTAAATCCGACGAACGCCGAGGCGGAGCTCTGGAATCCTGGATTGCTAACAGTTTCAAAACGCCCGTACCTACAGGTCTGTTACGTGCTCGATAACGACTGCGCCTTCGTAGTTTATTGCTCCACGGAACTCACATAAACCTGGTAAAAGGAGAAGGCGAGAAGGCGACGAATCGGACATGTAATTCTTGGACTGCACGCACGCCAATAACACTTCTCTTTCCGTTTCACTTCTATCGAGCCGTCATCTTTGAACTCCTTGCATGCAAATACCCCTCAATCTAACCTTCTTTCCAGCATGAGGTACGCCATCTGTCGAGCCAGTTGAGGTTAGTCTCTAAAGCATATTTTCTTAAGCTCTGTTCCGCTCCCCTATCCCGCATACCTGATACATGACCTAAATCCCCGTCGATGAATTTGGGAACACGCACACCTCTAAATCACGCAAATGAGGGGCGTGTATGAGGTCTAACAATCCAATAGAACTATACTTGAAGGTGCATAATCGATGCGCCACTGAGAAGAAAGGTATCCAACAACTGTTATCACCTTCCAAGAACGCTGTGCCCAAGATAAACCAATTTCCGGACGCCAAGGTTGAACGTTGCCGCTGAACTCAGCCGCTGCGAAAGCCCTTTACAGTTCTCATGCCCCACTACTAATAAACCGTCATGAGATAGATTAGATTGGATCGATACACATCTCAAATCTCTTCGAACATCAATAGTCCCTAATCCTTCGTATCAACCATGATTTTTGACCGATAACTACAAGTAACCCATTAGATAACAAGGTGTAGTAAATTTTCACTTTCATTTAACGTCCCGTGGATTCAGAAGCGTGGATTCATGTGAAGCGCTTAAAGTATCTGAGTCAGATGGTTATAGGGGGCTCGTAAACCCACCATTTGTAGTTATCCGAAGAAATGCATGCAATACAATTGTTCAGTCGGCTTCCTGATTGGAATCATATTTGCTACATAAACGCCCTCTCCAAGATTTGGGCCACGAATCCGCGATGACTATCATTTTCTACGATATCCCGTCGACACTTCCAGGTGGTTCGTGGTCTGCGAATACATTCAAGACGAGGTAAGGACATCGTTTATCAAGAGGCGTGAGCCCAGTATCTAACTTCGCGTCCCAAGATTTACTTTAAATTTCAAGGGTATCCCGTATAAGACCGAGTGGGTGGAGTATCCGGATATTGCACCGCTCTGCAAGAAACTAGGCATCCCGCCTTCAGCCAAGAATGCGACTGGCGACTATTATAGCCTTCCCGCTATCCATGACGCATCCACTGGGATATATATCTCCGACTCCATTCTGATCGCAGAATATCTCGAAAAAACGTACCCAGACACTCCCAAAGTCTTCCCACATAACACACTCGCGTTGCAGTCCGCTTTCGGGGAAGCTTTGGGTGGTAACCTCACCGCTTTGTGGAATTTTATTGTCCCTGCCATATACGACAAGCTTCACCCCTCAAGCCAAGAGTACTTCCGGCGTACGAGGGAGAAATCGTTTGGAAAGGCGATTGAGGACATCACTCCGAAGGGTGAAGTTGCCGTTGCACAGTGGGCGAAGTTCGAAGAGGGAATGAGGAATGTTGACGCTTGGTATGTGAAGAATGGAGGGAAAGGGCCCTTCCTTTTGGGAGAGACGCCGTCCTGGGCAGATATTGTCGTCGCCAGCTGCCTCGTTTGGATGAGGATAGTCTGGGGAGAGGATAGTCAGCAGTGGAAGGAAATTTCCTCCTGGAATAATGGGCGATGGTCTGGAATCGTTGAGGCTTTCAAGAAATACGAAACAGTCATTTGGGCACGGTAGCCATAACCCCCCTTGGTATCTCCCAAGTCCTGAACCTCTCCCTCGGTTTCCTTGTGTATTCCGTACTGCCAGTCGTACAACCACTTCATCGCTGTCTTTCCTCAACTTCATTATCAATAAGTATGAGCATTATGGTGGTGCGGCTCGGGTTACAATTGCGGTTCGATTTATAAGATGGTGGTGCGAAGCCGATTATGACAATGCGTAATACCTCGCACGGTGAGTAAACTCTATTGAAAGGGAGTTTTAAGTCTGGAACATTCATCTTCCAGAGGTTGGGGTTCCGAAGCGCGATTGTACCCCAATGCCGGAAAAGGTGAAGAACGATCATACACAAATCGTACTTGGTCAATTCTAATGCAGTAGCGTCGGCCAAAATGTCATCGAATTTACTGTAGCCTGGGAGGGCTTCGAAAACGCCCGTTGAGATTTCTGTTGGAAGCCGGTTTATAGGCAGGTGACTCGTTTACGATACTTTTCCACTAGAAGCAAGATCTCACGTCTTTCTGATATGTAGCTGAGCAAGAAATGGGTTGGGTGACTGTGGTTTGCACATAGAAGTCATGCATACCTTGTCAAGCTCAACACTCCTAATTGTTAATTTGAGTATTTTGATCTCTTGATTGAGAAAATTTACGGACGAGTTGACCGTTCTGCTTCCAAGATGTACTTACCTTCGTACATAGACGTCGCTCGACATAGGCCACCGGCCCAACGAGCATAACCGGAAAAAAAAAGATGTACCTTCGAATGCAGCGCGTCGAAGAGATATATAATTCTCGGCTCTGATGTATGAGGGGTGCATGACCGATAGTTCGTAGTTCATGTCATACGATCATTGATGATCAAGTTCAACTCCATCACGTGCCATGGCTTGTTCATTACTTAGATTAGATTAGATTAGATTGGACGAATGGCAATAACCACCGAGGCTTCAAAGCCTCACCGCGGACGAATCCAATTGCTTGATTCGTCATCGCTCCATGATCAGTCAGCTGGATTCTGGATAAATATATTATCGGCGTAGTACTTAGTACACCTGGGTTCTCAGGCTTTCGCAAGATTCACAATGACAATCACTTTCTACGACATCCCGTCGACCAACCCAGAGATTGCATGGTCTCTTAATACATTCAAGACGAGGTATGAAGGTCATTCATTAACCGCATGTACTTGGTATTCAACCTCCCTTCTTAGATACACCCTAAATTTTAAGGGAATTCCGTATAAAACCGAGTGGGTCGAGTATCCCGACATTGAACCACTCTGCAAGAAAATAGGCATCCCACCTACATCCAAGAAAGCGGATGGGAGGGACCATTATACCCTACCTGCTATTCACGACCCATCCACTGGGTCCTATATCTCCAACTCCATTCTGATCGCAGAATATCTCGAGAAAACATACCCGGGCACTCCTCAGGTTTTCCCCCACAACACACTAGCACTGCAGACCACCTTTGGACAAGCTTTTGAGGACAACATCAGTTCTTTGTGGAACTTCATTGTCCCTGCCGTATACGTCAATCTTAACCCTCAAAGTCAAGAGTACTTCCGTCGTACAAGGGAGAAATCATTTGGAAAGGTGATGGAGGATATCACTCCTAAGGGTGAAGCTGCCGTTGCACAATGGGCACAGTTTAGAGATGAATTGGGGAAGGTTGATACTTGGTATGCGAAGAATGGTGGACAGGGGCCTTTTCTCTTGGGAGACGCTCTGTCCTGGGGAGATATTGCTGTCGCCAGCTGCCTCATCTGGTTGAGGATAGTCTGGGGAGAGGGCAGTCTGCAGTGGAAGGATATCTCATCCTGGAATAATGGGCGATGGGCTGGAATTGTCGACGCTATGAAGAAGTATGAAACAGTCGTTTGAACAACGATAGCACTAATAATGGGTGATGGGCCGCAGTTATCGAAGGCCTGAAGAAAGTACGAATAGCAATTCAGTTCCATTCTGATAACTTTGAACTTCATCGAAGGCCGCACCCATCGAATCAATGGTTTTGTTATAATTGAAATCAGTTCCTCTGCCCAATATAATAATGCGCTGAGAATTCTCCGTAAGAAAGAAGCGGATTGATATCTGCCAGTGATTAGGTATACCATACAGATCGATTCATAGCACTCCAATCAAAGCAGCTGGATATAGTATATCGCGAAGTGTGGAACTGAATTGTTATCCACTCATCATTCTAGGTGATCCAGAATGAACGGATATTAAGTTTGACCTAACGAAAATTCAATGACTATCATAATCTACGATATTCCCCCGACGGTTCCTGGTATTGCTTTGTGTAACGTCTCAGCTAAAATATGAAACACGCCGGAATTGCACTCGGCCCAACCGTTGGACAATTTCCCTGGATCGTTACAGATTAAGTAAGATATGAATACTAGTGAGCGACCTCGTGGTAACCGGCTAAAAAAATCTTTTAGGTATTTTAAGGGTATGGGCCTTCGCAAGACGGTAGCCGGGAATGGGATTATCCGGAGAACATTGTGTGGATAAAATTAACATATGAGATCTGAGGTCTCCACCTATCCCACCATCTGCATGGTAATATTCGACAGATTAGATCCGAATCAATAACGCATATGAACCCACTTTGGGGAGATTCCAATTCATCTCCAGTACCATCATGGCGATTACTTTCCATGACATTGCGTCAAGTAATAAGGGCGTTGCTTGGTCTCCCAGTACTTGGAGAATCAGGTCAGATACTCGTCCCTCAATTCACACGTTAATTGACACCATTTAGATACTGTCTGAACTTCAAGAATATCCCGTACGCGACAGAATGGGTCGAACTTGCAGACATCGAAACGCACTGCAAGAAGTTGGGGATAGCCCCTACAGCAAATAGACGCGATGGATCTCCCGTATACACACTCCCGGCAATCTACGATCCATCCACAAACGTGTATCTCGCAGATTCGTTGCCTATTGCCAAGTACCTGGAGAAACAATACCCAAATACTCCATCCATTTTCCCGCACAATTCAGGTGCTTTGCACTTCGCTTTTACAAAGGCCTTACTGGATGAGATCGATGCTGTTACACCATTTGTTGTCCCCGCCAGCTATGCTATTCTAAGCCCCGCGACACTGGCTTACTTCCGACGTACGCGAGAAATATCCTATGGAAAGAAGCTGGAGGACATCGCTCCTCAAGGGGAGGATAAAGTAGTGGTCTGGGAAACTTTTAAAAATGGCCTCGGGAATGTGGACGAGTGGTTCGCGATGAATGGAGGTGGACCGTTTGTGATGGGCCATACTCTATCTTGGTCGGATATAATCCTTGCTTCTGAACTGGCGTGGTTTAGAGCATCATGGGGAGGGGATAGCGCGCAGTGGAAGGATGTCTTATCCTGGCAGGGGGTCGATGGGAAGTGTTCCTCCGCAATATGAAAGAATACAAGACTGTAGTTTCAAGAATGGATTTCTGCGGCGATTACTATGAATAATGATCGGTAGTGCTAGCGAACACGGGGAATAAATCAGAATTGAATTTTGGGAGCTATATGAGAGCAGTAGACAAGATCGCAATGGTCATACCAATTTCCCCCTTCCGTCGTCCCTGTCAGGGTTGAAGCTTCAGGCCTTCTTGGAGCTGCTGGTCACGTTCGCTGCTTCGGCGTGGATCACTCTCAGTATTTACCTATGAAAAAACGACGTTCATTTTGTATGACATCCCTTCCAAAGTTCAGGGAAAGGCATGGTCCCCAAATACCTGGGGAAACAAGTCAATGATTACCTGTTACCAGCAGCTGGACTTTGAATTTGCCGTTCCTAGATACTGCTTGAATTACAAAGGAATTTCACATCGTATCCAATGGGTTGAATATCCACAAATAGCCACATTTTGCAAGGAATTGGGAATTCCACCCATTGGGACGAATCACAGTGGGGCTGAGTAACCTGTTCATCATGGATCACAGTGATCCACGTGTACTAATATTAATCACTCTCGGACTTCGTGATGGGAGGTCATTCAAGTTGGAAGAAAAATATTTTTGGACACGAGAGTCTTGAACAATGGGGAGATATCATGTCATGGAACGGAGGGCGATGGAAAGTATTGTTACAATTGTTACAACTTACAAATGGATGGCATCTATCTACGCCTACACGAGACTGAGGTTAATTAAAATGTGTAACTTTTTCGGAACATTGTTCATCAAATTGCAAAGGCACCGGGTGATCCTGTGAGTGACAGAGCCTCGATGAAGAGCAAAAATGGAGTCTGATTGTTGAAGATGATTTTATGTCGAAGAATGCATACTTTTTGGATCATGGATCCGGAGTCACAGTGTGAATTTGATTCACCACCACGGTAATGGTAACGTTGGGTTCTATTAGTTCACCATGAAGCGGTGAAGGTTCGCCGTGTGCAAGATGAAAATTTGCCGCGAGATAGTCACATACCCCTCGATTTGCTACTCCACTATATGTAATTAACCGCAAGTTGGCCGCCATCACTTCAATGCCTCCGCGATTTCATGATACTTTTTTTGTAATCCCATGCCTTACATAATATTACTGTGCTGTGGACCAACTGTGGACAGGGGTCAAGCAATGAAACGACAGCCACTCAAATCCCCCATGAAATGCTCTTGCTGCGTGCATGTCGCCACCTTCAGTACACTTATGGTAAATTTGCCGTCTGTATTGGCAGAAATCTCCCCTTTTTGAAAATTCATTATCCCATGCCCCGTTCTCCAATGGTTGAAGTTCACGGAACTTGGAAGCTCGAAAGCTAGGACTTAGACAGCACCTCTATGCGCGACCATTATCAAAACACCTTCAACCTTTGTTACAATTGTTGTCCTTGTTGAGCTAGGTACATTTGTACTTACATCACCTGATCTAAAATTACTTTACCTTTTCACTCCCGCAGAAGCCGCAACGTCATGGTATTTATTTTCATGAGGTGGAACATCGTGGAAGGCCACGTTTTAAATGATATAGCAATCTTTGCCAAGGTCTTCGACAACGCTGACCCACTGGAAATTTACAAGTACATAACTTTCAGAAGCTCTGAACGGCTGCCAAATACCGAGGAATAGGATAAAATTATCCTATAGCCAAGTCTGAAGTCATGATTCTCGATACTGTTCAACACTCTCTATTTTCGCGCTATGCGGCTCTCTGAGAGGGTTTTTTGAACTACGACTCCTAAAGATGTTGAGGTGCCTGCCTTTAACGAGCGATCTCTGGAGCATCGGCGGCCGTGGCCCGCGGTTCAGGGATGATCACTGCGTCCTTTGATGGTAAGACTTCCCCATTTGGTGCTGTCCCACAGCCTCACGGAGCGATACACCACCATACACTACGCGCACAGTCGGCAGAGGCGCTCCGGGAGGTAACAAGGTGTCTCGTAATGTTGGCAGTCGGGAGCCGCTCTGGCTCGCTGTCAATGTTGTTAACCAACGATGCACCTCGCCAGAGTATAAATGCGAGTCCACTCTCTCCAAGCGTTATTCAGCTATTCATATCCTGCCTACCTCGAGAACAGCCATGACTACTACATACACTGCGCTCGGTAAAGTAACTCATCCCGTTCTTGTTTCTGATCTAATTGGTTCTTCAAAAATAGAGCTGTACGGCTATATTCCTTCACGAGTTACCACATTTATTTTCATCGTCATCTTCGGCGTTTCATTGCGTGAGTAGTGTTTTCTGCCTTCTTTGGTTCTTTGAGTGGTTCTTATTAACTGAAATTTCTCATAGTGCTACACACTTTTCAAGCAATTCGGTTCCGACTGTGGTGGTTGCTTCCATCAGCTTGTCTCTGTGGGGTGATGGAATTAGTTGGTTGGTCCTGCCGCCTCTGGTCCACGTACGATATTCTCGACAAGCTACCTTTCAAACTGCAGTGAGTCGGGGGTATACTTGATGTTTTACGCTTACCGATTGTTATCTGAAGAATTACTGCTACACTGTTGGCCCCAACCCCTCTCCTTGCAGCCAATTTCATGATTTTTGGAGAGGTCATCAAGCGTCTAGGTATATCGTATAGCCGTTTAAATCCAAGATGGTGTAAGTGTCCTGCTTGCGGATGATATATACAAATCGGTGGTTAATGGATTTTCTTTCAGACACACTTCTGTTCACTGGTTCGGTGAGTTTCATTTCCCTTTAACTGAGCAACTTTTTTTCTCACTTTCCGGAATCACAGGACATAATATCTCTGTTAGTTCAAGGTGCTGGAGGGGGGATTTCGTCCGGTGCCGATGACGCGAAAGGCCAAAACTTAGTTAGTCATACGGCCGATCCCTTCCACCTTTCAAAATCTGACCTCAGCTTACAGGGTTCCAACATCATGCTTGCAGGAAACATTTTCCAACTTCGTGAGTAGCTTCCCATCACAAGTGGAAGAACATTAAGAACTCATTCAGGATATAAACACAGTCGTCATTGTTGCATATGCCCTGTGCGCCACGGACTACCTCGTACGGTACCATAAGAATTCTGCGATATACAAACCATCGGTACTTCGGGATGATAACAGTACGGGCTCGGCGGATCCTGCGCGTGGCGAATACACTCGCGGGGTGAAGTTAATGGTATATGCTCTTATGTTCACAACGACCTGCCTTTTCATTCGGTGAGTTTAGTCTCAATTACTCGTTAATATAGTTTGTTGACGCATTGATAATTGCAGAGCTGTTTATCGTGTAATTGAGTTGGCTGACGGTTGGCACGGAACGATCATCCATACCCAAGTGTACTTCAGTAAGATTTCGTTTTATGGTCTCCCAAATATGCGCTATAACAGTCCTCTTCTAGATCTTTTTGATGGCACGATGGTAGTTTTGGCTATCTGCACGCTGAATATCTTCCACCCTGGGACCATGCTCAAGGCAGTGGCACCGGAAACAGAGAAGAATCGAAGTAGCTCGGCAGCGTGGGCTTAGTTTCAGGAAACTCTTCACATTCATTTATTTCTTAGGGCATTCCGGGTTGGCACGACCCTCTCAAAAATTTCCCTGTAGCTACGGTCGATCCTGATAGCTACTTGATGAGTGCATGGACAATTGGACTATTTAGACCAAATTTAGACATGTAGCAAAATAATTTTTAAAAATCTACTACCCCACTTTGCACAGTGTCTAGTCGGTGCTGATTAGTGTCATGGCACTCGAAACGCTTTCAACTTATGTTCATTGACCTGAGAGTGGTTCTCCGACTCGAATACAAGCATTTGAGGGAATCAGCGGTGCTGAGAAACCGAGTCATCACGTGAAAGATGTTCCCTTTTTGTTGGTCGGGCCTCTCCCTCAGACTCCCTGAATCCCTTTGCTGAAATGTATGGAAACCGGGACATGACTGGGGCTAAAGGCGGTTGACAAAGTTACTGGTCCAGGAATGATCTTTGCGGACATCAACACCGAAACACCGGTCATCTGGGTTACGTAACAGCCGCATCAATAAAAGTGGTTGCCAGTGAAAAACGATCTGCGTTGTAACGTTACCACCTTATTGTCATAAAAGTTCAAATGTTCAAGCTCAAGCTCGACGTTCAAGGTCGTTGGCATGCCATCTAGGACGCTCGTCGCTATGTCCCAACTACTGTACTTGCAATTGTGTACTTGCAATTGTAAGTCAAAGTATCTCGCACCTTGTCTATTCTTTGCCCTTCCAATTGTTTCTTTGCGATTGAGCTATATAATCCATGAGGCGCAGTCGCTTTCAGTCGCCACCCCTTGCTCGGATCCTATCGCTTTAATCTACAGCGTCTGCTTCTGGCGTCTCCAAATGCCTCGCTCTCGCAATCGAGGACATAGGGATCACCCAAATTCACCAACATCAGATTGCTTGTCCCCTGTGCAACTCGACGTCATGGGATTCTCTGAATTCTCTGTTCCTCCACCTGAGCCTCGAGGACCGATGCCTGGACCGATGCCTATCTTTCCTCCGTATCAAAATTCGTCATCCTCTTTCTCGGATTCGGAAACTGCAAGTGGGAATGGCACCCCTCAACGACAACAACATTACGCACCTCTAGCTATTCCTCAAACACCTGATAATGCTCGAGGCGACCGCACCATCGCTCTTCGGCATCCTGGTCGCCTTGTCACCTCATCTCATTCCTCGCCTTCTTCGCCAACTGATACTGGGAATAGTATTTTGAGTAGATCTGTGACCAGTCCTAGACGAGCTGCTAGTCTCCGATCCCCAAATATGGAACCATTACCATTGGCTACGCACAGTCCTTCTCAAGGATCTGCTGCACCGCAAGCTTATCCTGATAACCGAGGATATTCCCATTACAGAGGGCAGTCCCCGATGTACCCAACTGCGGCTACTCCTTCTCTCACATATAGGCCCGTGCCTCCACCGCCTGCCCTGCTTTCTGGAAGTGGGCTAGTTATGGATCCAAATCCCATTGGTCATGGGGGAGTTATTTCTACGATGACCTCCTCTATGATGTATACTAGTGTAGTTAGTGGTAGCGTGCAGACTCCGCTTACACCGGCGCCTTATACGCATATGTCGCCACCACCTGCTATGCAGTTTCCGACAATGTATACACCTCCCTCCGTCCATACACAAAGTACTAGCCCGCTTGATACTCGCTTTGATCAGCGCGCCAATCAAATGAATGTCTATCCTCCTCAACCCTCCCCATCTCGCGAGTCTCGGAGGAGCCATTTATCTGAGCAAAGAACAGTTTCAATGAGCCATGGCAGCTATCAAGAAATAGAGCGAATGGAGAATTTAGGAAGATTGTTGACCACGGGAGGCGAGGACAGACGCGGAGGAAGGACGCAAGCTGCAGCTGATATCGAGGAGCACTCCCGAGGTTTCATTCCTCTGCCACCGATGTGCCCTTACCACCCCAGGATTCACTTCTATTCCCCCCATCAGTTAGAACCCCATCTCATAATGAGATACGGGGTGTACCAGCAGCATGAACCGCCTTATGGTACAGTTACTTTCAACGAAAGTTATCCTTGCGGTACTTCCGCGTTGAAACCGGCGAAGAGGAGCAAGTTGTCCCAGTGGTTCCCTTGCTTTTTCGAGACTTGAGGGAATCAGTTTTTTGCATGATGTATATGTTTATGCCCACTTATGCCTATGTGTGATTTTATGATTATGTCCTCGTGTACGATGTGATTCATGTCGTCCTAGAAAATAAAATAAAATTTGTTTTTGTTTGTCTATGGCTGTGTTATGTTCAACGTGTGTTGATGCATTGCCAGTGGTGAATAGACGAGCTGCCGCCGCAATTTGGTTTGAAATTTACTACACCTCTTCCGCTAACATATTGGGTGCTCAAACTAGCGATGCGAGCACACAGAAGCTGCATTTTGAAGGGTCGAGCCCGGCACTAGTTATAAGGTCCTGTGATCAAGCAGCTCACATGAGGTGCGATTGTCTCTGACTCTTCCACCTGCAGCACATTTGACGTCTCCTGCTCTGGTTCAAAGTCAGCCGTATCGACCATAATAGTGCAATAAAAATCTGTAACTGTAGATTAGTGAAAGTGCAATAATCACTGTAGTTGTAGTCCCGGTGGTGCACAATTTTACAGGCTGTGGTCAGGCCATAGCCTCCACCGCACCACAGGTTCCCTCCTCTCCGCTGTAGTGCACTCCTCTTTCCGTGGTGCACCAATTCTTCCTTGCCTCCCAGCCTGCCCTCCGCGACCTGGGCATCAGTGCTTATATTCCTCACTCCGGTCCTGGCGCGCGCCCCGACCACTGTTCGATGCGCTCTGTCATGTTTTTGACTATTTTAAATATAAACGGGTTATGGGGCCTAACACTCTGACCTGCTGATAATGGACCATTATCGATGGGTAAGACTGTGAGGAATGACGATAAGATAAGATCTGTTGACAACGTGATTTTCACGTGATCCCGTTGAGCATTAAATGTTAGGCTTGTTCATCATCGCCTCGATTCGGAGAATTGGAGAGAGCCCCGACGTCCGGAAGTTGCGACTAGCCCCCGCAGCCCATGTAGGACGTTGGTGATCAAGATGCTGTGTAGGCCTGCCAGGCGATCTCTGGAAAACCATGACATTACACCACTCACACAGTAAGTTTGCCTTGTCCAGCGTACTTTCTCTCATTGACAGATGTTGTCCTACTCTCAGACCAGGGCCGACTTCGTTAGCTGCGACCTCGACAAGTTATGATTTGAGCTCAATTGTGTGCACATTTGGAACGTTGTGCTCAGGGGCTAGGATGTAACTCCCTTCGTCTCATACCAGCATCGGGATTTGGGTATGGTTAGGGAGTTCGCGACAAATATTGAACGTTAGTGTCCTTTCTTTTTCTTTCTTTCTCTCTGGCAAAAGTGATTTTTTGTTGACTGGATTTTCTTAGAACTCAAGGAACTCCAGCAAACATGTTGGATGTGCAAGGTCGCATCATCGAGTCGCGTCTCTATTTGCCTGAATTCTCTCTGCCTACGGTTGTGCCCCCTCTAATGCAACAAACGACCTCGCCAGGAATTTCCGCTTCCTCATCCGAGCGAGATTATGGGTGGTGC
>Ga0307509_10003035_pt1 | contig 26139 bp, 30 predicted proteins | sample 10_EM_MG_FD_202245 | JGI IMG/M metagenome (GOLD analysis project Ga0307509, IMG submission 202245) | Populus trichocarpa ectomycorrhiza microbial communities from riparian zone in the Pacific Northwest, United States - 10_EM | ecosystem: Host-associated > Plants > Roots > Unclassified | place... | reverse complement strand
TACGGCATGTTGCGCAGTGACTCATAGGAGTCATCTGATGGATTTCGGGCATGACTCATTATGAGTCATAGGACCGCGTGACTCGAGTTATGAGTCACCAGGGTTAGGGTTGTTGGCGTGAAGAGTCCATAAGTAGGAGACTCGGTCACCGTAGTTAGAGCTCTTCACGCTACCATCTAAGTACCTTCTTACAAATATAACTTTACCTTTACCTTTACCTTTACCTCTCGCTTGTATGCAAGCACATTAGCTCTTAAGCGTCAGAGCAAACACAACCTTATCTAGACAAGGACAGTCTCACATCTCTCTCACCTGAGAAGAGATCAAGATACGAAGAAGTACCCTCACCACCTCTCCCCAATAAGCTATTGGTGTGAGATACGAAGACTATAAGATAGTCCAAGACAAAAGAGAGATTATAAGTTAATCTCGGAAAGAAGAACCCTCTCGCATATACAAAATTATAAGAACTATAAGGATAGTTTGAAATATTCACGTAAGTAATTTGTTACCTGTTGCATAACTAACCCCCCCCAGGGTAGGATTGTTACACTCACTATCTCTCCCCAATAAGACATTGGGGTGAGATACGAAAATTATAATATACTCTAGATATGAAAGAAGAGATTATAAGTAATCTCTGAAACAAGAATACTGTCGTGTGTTAGAAGGAACGAGGGCTCTAGGAGAGATACATATTCTAACATAACTAATTTCTTACCTGTTGCAGAACTAAACTCCCCCCAGTTTAGGATTGTTACACCCCTTATATAACCTGCGAACAACATTCACTGGGACAGACTTCGAAGATGTCTCCCGTGTTACAGCAGCTGCTCCAATGACCTCTATTCACTAGCAAATGAGCAACTATGCAGTCATCTGCCTATGACGTACTGTCTGAACGCTGGTGCCAGAGGGGGGTGTCAGCTCAATCTGCCTAAGTTCAAGAGTGTAATGAGGGCACCATATAGAGAGGTCAACTCTGAGGTTGCGACTGCACCAAAACTCAAAGCAGAAGATAAAGATAGAGTAAATAATTCGCGAAGAATCAAAACAGTTGAACTTAATATCGTTAAGCTCGAAGCTTTACTGAATTAGTTCTCATGAGGAAAAGGTTGGTTGTCGAAGTAGAATGCCAAACGCTTAGACTTAAGTAGACATCAGATTTAAGCCTTTGACATTCACCACTACTCTGACCTTGTGCGAGCACCCAGACCTGCTCAGGGTTTGTCCGAGATCTACCCTCCATCAATATTTATCCTGCTGGAAGTGTCGGACCAACTCGGGTACACTTAACTCCGATAATAGGATATGAGTTTCGGCAATGCATCTCCAATACAACTGCAGGTGGAAAGACTCTTCCTATTGAAGTCATCCCAGTGGCTTACTGTTATGACAACAACCGGAATGAATACCTAGGTGGTGGACTCACTGGACCAGTGGAAGTTTCGTCTATACAAGCTATGCAGGCCATCATTTAATCTACGCGACTATCTAATGTGATAAATTGACATACAAGCTCCCCGCTGAGATGTAGCTGATGGTTGGCTAAGTGGGCACTACTCATAGCCAGCCTCTCGGGACATGCTCTACTGTGATAAGACTCATACTTCTAGAGTTCAATAACAACCCATAGTAATGCTACCAATCAAGGGGAGAAGGTCCCGGCTGGTTACTGAGCTATTTGTCCCCAAAGCGCTCTCCCCTCCTTGGACTACCTAAGTACCACTAGGCAGACTACCCTAATACCCGTAGGCTACAATAGACTCCTAGGTGCCGGAGAGACCATTGATTGGCCACCCCCACTGTGGCGGTTACCCATACTCCACTTATATATCCTGCGAACGACAATCAGTTGGACGGATGGCTACGACTTATAAGGTGTTACGGCAGCCGCTGGAATGATATCTTTTAACTTGCAAACCAGCAACTACACCGCCGTCTGCCTATGACGCGCTGTCCCAATGCTGGCGCCAGAGGGGGGTGTTAGCTAAGCCCGCCCAAGGTTACTAGTATGTTCGGGCCACCCTTACACCGGCGTGGGGCCTCCTCGTGCAGATGTATATGTGTCCAATAAGATCTCAGAGCCCATAGAATGTCAGGCAATCGACCTCTAAGTTCTAGGATGACTTTGCTGGTGAAGGTAGGGTAACTTGGCCTCCTCAGTAGGGTAACTGGGGTCCATGGGCATAATGGTCAAATTCCCAAGGTAGGGTAACTTTGCCCTCTTATGCCTTTAACCACTTCGGAAGTCCTCTAGTTAACACCTAATGTTATCTCGGAGGTCTGTATAACTTTCCCATAAATTCCTTCACTTTGTGCAAACTCATTCCCGAAAGGTTACCCTGCCTTGTTGAGTACCTCAATGCTACTCAACTATTCCCTAGGTTTACTAGCTATTTGTATACTAAGTATACGAGACCATTACGTTTTTCCCCCTGATGTGACACATGACCGGGATATGACATGGATGGTGACGTGCTGTCAGACATGGATAATTAATATTTTCATCCCCGCTCTTGATCAAAACAGTAATAGCAACAACAAACCTCTCGTCACCATGGGTAAACTAACCACCAAGAAAGCGTCTGTGAATGAAGAATGGCTTCAAAGAGCGATTAAGGCAGTCAAAAGAGCAACAGATCCTGTGTCAGTATCCGAGGCCTCGGAGGAATTTTCAGTCAATAAGCGTACCCTTTACCAGCGGGTTGCCGGAACGCACTCGAGTGCTGTCGGTGGGTATCAAGATCAGCAGCGAATTACAGTAGCTGAAGAAAAGGCAATCGGAAGATGGTGTTTTGAGCAGGATGATAGGGAATTCCCACCCCGGCTCGATATGGTTAAAGATATGGCACTACATTTGGAATCAAAGCGCATGGAGGCTGGTAGTCGCCCACTACCCCTAGGAAAGAACTGGATCAGGCGATTCCTTACCCGCAATCCATCATTGGCTGCAAAGCTTAGCACCCAGCTAGAAAGGCAGTGAGCATATTCAAATGATCCTGCTCTTCTTCAGCACTATTTTGCCAAATTAGGACACCTAATTAGACAAAATGGCCTACGATCATCCCAGATTTTCTACATGGATGAGAAGGGCTTTTTAATGGGGCTGGCAGCGAAGGCGAAGCTAATATGTCGGCGTGGGCGGCGGAATCCTCCGGTAACTCACGATGGAAAGCGGGAACTTGACACTGTTATAGAGACAATTTCAGCCTGTGGCAGCTTGCTGGCCCCGCTCATTAACAACAAGTGTGCTGGTTACTACTTGGGCTGGTACCGGAACTTGACCGACAACGAACGAGATTATCAGTTTACCTATTCCCCAAATGGGTGGACTGATTATCCGCTAGCTTTAAAGTGGCTAATTGATCTTTTTGAACCCCAATCAGCAATAGTTGCCGGAATCGGTGCTGTACGGCTTTTGATCTTTGATGGCCACGGCTCCCATATTACATTTGAATTTGTTCAATTCTGCCTTGACCACAATATTTTCCTCCTCTGCTTGCCCCCACATTCCACTCACTTATTACAGCCATTAGATGTAGGACTATTTAGTCCTTATCAGCACTACTACGTCCTGGCAGTAGATACATATATGGGCTCTGGTTAGAATAGAGAAGGAATCAAAAAGGCGGCACGTATTCTATTCCTTACCGAAGCCCGAGAAAACACCATGAAGAAGACCTCTATTCAGCGGGCCTTTATGGCAATGGGAATCTGGCCACTCAATCCTCGGCATGTGATAGGAAAGTTACAACAGGCAGTTCGAAAACGGCGAGATATACTCGGCACTCTTAGTACTCCCTGCACAGCATGGGGTATCCGAAACCGTGTCAGATCTGGCGTGGAGGTTCTCAACCAAATAGCCTTGCTGGCTCTCAGTCCAGCTGAGGGAAACATTGCCCGTGACAGAATCACAGGACTTTTACGAGAGTTGGGCCATCAAGTTGAGGCCGAAATTGCAGAAAAGGAACTCTACATTGAATCAAATCGCCGGCTTCAAGGCACGCAAAAGATTTTCAATACTACAGACAAAAGACAACTCTCGGTAGCCAGAGTACTGGATGGGACTGAGCTTATTAGGCTTCGAGATGCCTGGCTGGCAAAGGATGCAAAAAAACCCCCCACCCACCCTCACCCGCTACAAAATCAAAGCGCATATTTACCAAAAAACAAGCTACTTAAACCCGGAAAAAACCTCCTACTACACCTTCCACTCATCAATCTCCACCACGCATACAGGAAGTTGTCATCTGTGATACTCCAATGGTTGTTTTTCTTGATCTGAGCCCAGAGGAAAGTGACGATGAGCAGCTTAGCGATGATGAGTGGAATTCATCGCCTGCAACCTCTGCCCTGCACTGAAAATCGACCCTACAGCTGGCGACTAACACCAAACTCCTTCCTGATCATGCTCTTCATATGTCACTTTGCTCCCGCCGGCAATAGTCTCTTATTTTGTTCTTTCATTCTTCTTTACCGTCCTCAGTCTCCCATGTACCTATTGAATTTGTCTCCTTAATTATCCCTTTTCTTAATATTGAGCGCTCTATGGATTTCTGTTTTTGGGGTTCTTCTTATTGTTCTGGTATCACCATTTCTTTCACATCATGAATGGGGTTGTTTTTAGGTTAGTTATCACAATTTCAAACTTTGTCTTTGAGCGGAAGTCCTTGTGAGACATGTGTGTCATATCCCGGTCTTGTGTCACATCAGGGGGAAATACGTTACCACCTCTGATTACCACTTGGTATCCCATTTGGGCTAAAGTGATAGTGATTATAACTACCTATCATACAGTCCTTATAATGAGAATGTTTGGGCCAGTACTGCTCAGCCTGCAGGTCTTCCTACCAAGGTCCGCCTGCGCTTATTAACATCTTAGAACCTGTACAATGTGAGGCAAATGAGCTCTCTATGTTCCAGGAAGACTTTGCCAGTAAATGTAAGGTAACTTGGGTACCTCACTTGGCTCACTGGGTCCTCTGGGCATAATGGCCAAATTCCTAAGCTTGGGTAACTTTGGCCTCTTCTGCCTTTAACCACTTTGGAAGTCCTCTGGTCAACACTAAGGTTCTCCTGGAGACCCATGTAACATTCCAATAATTCTCTTCACTTTATCCGCACGTTCTCCCGAAAGGTTACCTCGCCTACCAGAAATCTATGGCTACTCTATTGTTCCCTGTACCTTGTTCCAAGGGAACCGGCATTCTTGTATACTAAGTTTATTCAATCATACCACATCCCGTTACAGCTTGGTATACTATTTGCTTTAAGGTGATAGTTATTGTAGCTACCTATTGTAGGGTTGTTACAAGTGGGGAGGAAAGTGGTGGGGGGGTAGCTGATATGATCCGCGTGGAGAAGAGGCATTAATTTTCACTTTATTAGAGGAGTTCAGTTCATTAGAGGCTTTCCTATGTTTCTATTTTTATAAAGGTATCATAGGTTGTTGTGGAAAGCTACATAATACGTGAATTTGATTGTCTTTCGTTCAGGAGAGGTGCTCAGACCCCCTCCCAATGCGGCCCCCCATTGCGCAATCCACCCTGAGCCGGGTATGGGCTAAGAGCCCCTAAGCCGCAAATGACGTTAGGTGAGGATTCGCATACTTCACCGGACAGGTCGGGTGGAACGATCGGAATTCTGTGCTCTTCTCTGAACGGATTCCCACTGGATGGAATGTTGTAGAACGCTCTTTGTATTTTCTATTTAGACTGTGTATTCTTCCTTAACTCAGATAGTAAAAGTAGGCAAGAGACGAATTCTCGGAATATACAGCGGTTTCTTCCTTCGTTTCTTTGTTCTTCTTCATCTTTCCTGCCCGTTCTTCTAGTCTCCAGATCTCATAACACGAGATACAAGTACTCTTCTTCCATTTATCTCTCTCCCAGCAATCACCTCTCCCTATGGAATTAAAGCTTCATCTTTGGATCGATTGCCCGGGCTACACTTCATCCACTCAAACCTTTTTTTTCCTTCCTTTTTTATCACAAATCTTTCCAAATTTTAACAAAATGAATACCTTGATCATAGTTTCTCGTACATATAGGAATTCCCGCCCCAAATCTAGTTAAGGCTAACTTCAATAGGCTCTCGTTCCATCGCTACATCTTCCCCACGCATCCCACGTTGCCTTCCTAATTGTTTTTTCTTTTCTACCATACTCATCCGGCCTCCCGCACCACGTCCCACGTAACCGGATCCCCGACCCCCTCCTCCCTCCCTACCACCAAAGCACAGGGAATCCCACAACCAGAAAACCCTGACGTCGATTATATTGAAGCTATGATTTCCTGCAAGATCAAGCGGGACGTGTGCCCGGTGCGCGAAAAAATGTTTGCCTTTAAGGCACTTGCCAAAGCCGGACAGGAGTTACGGAGAGAATTGGTGGCTCGCTTGGTACCCTTTGGTTACTGCTATAGAATTAGCAAGGTTGAGAACTAAGTGTGAAGAATTGGAAAAAGAGCAAGTGAGAATGTCGGAAGAGCAGGTGAAGATGGCGGAATGGTCTGCGACCATGAAGCCACTAGAGGAGGTTGCCTTAGGCATCCGTCGACGATTTTTCCAGAACTACCGTATCCTGATGCGCCAGGGCTCCGGGAAAAGTCAACGTTTGGTTACCAAAGGAAACAAGAAGGCGCACCATGGCGATGTTAAAACAGACATGCTGTTAATTAAGCGTGGGGACATTACCGACGTCTCTACATTTGAAGACAGTGTTCCAAACCGTCCGGGAGCCAGGTGGGGGGACTGCCAAGAGTCCCGGACGGGATGGGACGGGACAGGACGGCTATCTGTAGTCCGTCCGGGGAGGCCTAAGGGCAGGACGGCCGTCTTTGGACGGGACGGCTGGCCCTGCGGGGTAGGACATGTTAGTTCAGGGCAGGGGGAGAGGACGGCGGGTGATGGTGGGGGACGGCCGGGAATGGTGAGCGGCGGCGGGGGACTGCCGGGGACAACAGGAGTGATGTCCTATGAAGTTAAAAGAATCCGTTTGGAGGTGTATGATCTCAACTTGGCTAGTACGGGAGGTCCAGGCGCTAGGACTACAGTCCCCTATAGTCCGTCCGGTCCTCACCTTCCCGAGAGTAGTCCGTCCCAGCGCCCCCAAAAAGAAGGACTATGAGCAGTAGTCCGCCCCGGCCTCACCCGAAGACGGACGGACTGGACGGTTCGGAACACTGTTTGAGGGCCTCTATGGCATACCTTTCGAGAAAGCACCACTGTATACAGGTATGTTCTCCCCCGTTACCCGCTCAATGAATTTGAATTATCTCAATTGACTGAAACAACTAGAATCCACAATGATGACAACGATGATAAATAAACTGGCCACCATGTTGGCCTACCCAAAAAGATCAAAGAGCCAATGGGACAAAAGGACTGCAAACAGACTTCGAGGATACACTCTCTTACTTTAATAAAGCAAGTAAAGAGTCTTATAAATTCTTGCGGACAAATACTGATCGTATGTATAAAGGTATGCGGGGAAAACTCGATAAAATTGATCTCTGCTTCTTCTCTTACTTAACCTCTACAGTTGCGTGCGAACAGGACCCTTAAGTACAAAAGACAAAAGACTTTGCGTGTCCAAAGACCCTACTACGACCACCCCATCCGTCACACTCGCGGAACCATCCAATAACCCCTTTTGTTGTTGTCACTGGTTACTGACCACCTTACCCCTCTTTTGCTCACCGCTTACCCCGCCTTTCTTCACCGCTTACCCCGCCATTCTTCACCGAGTTCCAGACTCACCGGTGTAGTCTCCGCTCACGTTCTAGCATATTCTAAAGGAAAGGAGTGGTCGAGTGGCTGAGGTACGCGAGCGCCGGCGATTAACAATAAAGAGCAGTTGAAGTGGTTGGAGTGGGTAGACCCGAAGCGGAGTCCGGAAAAAGCGGCTTGGTGGCGGCTTTTGAAGGGCAAACAGGGCAATGGTTTGCGGAGAGCCGGGGGAGGGGAGAGCCGGGGCAGTGGGGACGGGTTTGTGGTGGGAAGAAAGAAGAAGCAGGGGCGCGGGAGAAAATAGATTCCTATTGTTTTCGCCAAAGGTGGACACAATCCTAACAGAAACAACAATCCACCGTCAGCGGAACAGACTCGATGCGATGGGGGATGAGTTAGGGTGAGATGCCTATGGGGTAACACTGGAACGGAAAAAGACTCAAGAGAGGGAGGAAGAAAAACTTGTCATGACTCCATTGATGTAGATATGCTATTCGGAAAGGCCATTAGGGGCAGATGAACTGAGCTACGCACACGCGGTGGAAATTAGAACCATGCAATTCAATAATGATAATATGCATGGCGGGTTGGTACAACCTATTGCCAATTGGACAAAGCATAGAGGCAGCAACCCATGGGTAAATGTCGCGCACCTAGCACAGTGGCTGAAAAAGGTACGGCCGGTTGCTGGGCCAGCGCCGGGTCATAGCTCCACGATGCACGGCCCACAAAATACCACTACTAGAGTGCCCCCCCTTTTTCTCTACACTCCGATCCCACGACATCTCCACTATTCCTACAGCTCGTGTTAGTTATTTCTCCAATTCTTTATCTCTCGCGTTCTTTATTTGCCAAAAACTAGCACCTGCATCTTCACAATTCGCTGCCCATTCGCAAAACCGACAGTATGGCTCCCAGAAGAGCTTCAGCACGTGGAGGTATCAGCACACCAGCTACAAGGAGAAGGGCACAAGGAGGAGTCAGAAAAGACAGATGCCCCCGGCAAGCTCCAAATTGGTATGGCCAAAAACCGGGCCCCCAAGAAAGCACACCAGGGGAGGGTACCAATGAGCCCTCTAGCAGTAGTCAAGATCCCGAACTGACCACCGCCCAGTACAGCCACACTCCCGGAAGCAACAAGCGGATCCACGTCGGGCAATCACTTTACCCAGGCACAATATCCCCACCCCAGATAACACCAGCTCCACCAAGGGAAATAGATAGTCACACCTTATCGCTTTCCACCTCCTACACCCGCATCAACCTAAGCACTATGCGTGATCTTCTCCGCTCACATGAACAGGAGATCGTGGACCGAGTTATTATTCAACTCGGTTCGCAGAAGCCGAACCCCCCGAACTCAAACCCCCCCGAACCCGAACCCCCATACCGAGTCGATACCAGACCAGCGGCCAGTAGTTGATCCCATGCAGTGCACACAGCCACCCCAAACTAATGCAACTCTTGCAAGGATCACTGAGTTAGAAGGCCAGCTGGCACAACTTCAGAAGGAAAGAGAAAAGCAGCAGACACTAGTAAGGGAACCACAAACTCTTGGTATGTTGGACCCCACCCAGCCCCCCAGCCCACAGGAACGTCAGAGTGCGCCGGGCATTATCGAGTCGGTTGAAGTATTATTTCCCGCGGTGGAACGCTGCACCTTGGTACAAATAATCGATAATCAGTTCAAGCAGACCAACATATACAGGCTGCTCGCAAGTGAAATGGAGCGAGCCGAGTCACAAAGAATGATCAGAATGGGAGGAGTGGAGTTCGAGCAGGCCAAGCGCGACGGGAATTCGTGTGAATATAGAATGAGCAAGTTTTTCAAAGCCTGGACAGTCTACTTGGGAATCCTGGTAAAGCTGGCGCCTTTCTCACTTTAGGGTGACCTGGCCATAGCTCTCTTCCACTATACCACCAACCTATATAACCTGCTCGAGAAGTACACATCAGAGGGTGTAAAGGCATAGCACTTCCGATTTGATCGGAAGAGAGTAGGAAGTGGAAAGGGCATATACCTGGCCAACGAATGGCGCCTGCTAGACAGCGAACTGATGGCCTCACAATGCTTCCTGCACCTAGCACTATGAGTATAACAGGTTTACTCCTGTCTAACGAAAAGGTACAATAGAGAGCTAGCGGTTGACCGGCAAGCGCTAGATCTAAGGGAGTCCTCAGAGAGCTCGAGAATAAAGAGAGATAATAGTTAAAGGGCAAGTGGAACTCTGACATGGCCGTTCAACCAAGTATATTCATAAACCAAGAGTCTGCTGAAGTCTGCCGTTCTCCTGCTAGCCAGGAGTTGATTTTAAATACAAGAGTTCTCCCAGAGCGATAGTAATCGGATATCCTGCAACAACGATCATTACCGGGCAGTGCACCTTGCCCTGCATGTCCTGTGATCCTACATGAAACCTAAGAGTCATAACACTGCCTCAATGCTATCGTCAGCTTACATGACCGTTCCTTCACTTGTGTTCCTTAAATAAAACAATAAACATGCAAAACTAAACTTAACACAAGCTACGAGGCCCTAATATAGCTCCGGGGCTGTAAACCAATCAAACTAATCAAAGTAAGCAAATTAATCAAACTAAACATAGACAATCCTGCACTCCACTCCTGTATACAGTTACCGGAACATGTATACATGTTACAATGAGGCCCCTGAACACAAAAGAATAAGCCAGACTGAGCACCTTCCCGGAGAATTCACGATCTCCCAATACGCGAGAACATCCCCAGTCAACCATACAACACAGCTGGTGTTACAACCCTGCAGCCCTATAATCCACGCTACCTTGCAAGAGCCAACGCGGGACCCACACCCACAAACCCCCAGCCATGCCGCAATTGGAACCATCGCGAGTGCCAAACAAGGCCATGCCGCTATCAACCTGCATGTATTTCCTGAGGTAGCAACCACCTCGCGGCTCAATGCACTTCGGGGAATAGAGGTCGATTCCCCACTGAATTTCAGGGGTCCAATAGAGGTTAGACCTCCCAGCTTTTTTCCTTTCTGTCTGCTCGCCATCTCTTATTCATGTCCTATATCCTTATTTAAAGCACAATTAGTAGCATAACATTAAGCTCACTACTACTCAAGTAGCCCCCAACTTCATTAGCCAGATACAAGAACCATCTACTAGCTCAAAAGACGGACTTTCTTCCCCCTACACCAGCTTACAATCCTCCCGCCCAAATACACAACTGCATTATCCCCTCTTCACCCCTCATCACATACTAATGCCACCTGGGCAGCTGAGAAAGAACGGATGGACTGAGCTCATACAAGGTTACCCAGACCAACAGGTAATCACCGCCATCCTAGGTATATTCAACTTGGGTGCTAGAATAGGCTATCAAGGACACTGCAACACCATCACAGTAAACCCAAACCTAAGCACAGCGATGACAGACTCTGAACTCGTAATGGCCGACATTATATTAGAGGTTAGCAAAAACTGCTTACAAGTCTACCATGATAGTCACAGCCTACCGAACCACTACACACCATCCCCACTAGGCCTAGCGGATAAGGCAAATGGGAGTAAGAGGTGAATTCACTACCTATCTTATCCAGTAGGTGACATCACTGCAATAAAGGTGGGGATCACTGAACATTATGGTACAACACAATACAGTGGTATTGAGAACACAATTCAGGAACTTCACAAGTACGGAAAAGGCAGCATTCTCATGAAAAGGGATTTCGAGTCAGCATTCCGCCATATACCTGTATCCCCGATGGACTCCCCACTACTAGGATTCCACTGGGAAAACCAATGCTACTGGGAGTCTTTTCTTCTGTTGAGACCAAGAACCGCCCCCTATCTGTTCAATATCTTCACTGGGGTATTCCACGGGACCATGAACTAGCAGCTCACAATCGTGAAGAAACCTGCAACAATCATCCACTACCTGGAGGATTTTCTAATAGTGTTGCCCCCAGAAGCGTCCAACAAGCTCCTCGAATCCCGAAAGGCCTTCTGCACACTTGCCACTCAAGTAGGACTAAGCATCAAGGAATCAAAGAATGAAGAGTGTTCAACAGTAAGGTTCACGGGCTTGGAGTTCGATACCCATAGGATGGTAATTCGACTCCCGGAGAAGAAGCTCTCCAAGGCCTGCGCTATTATCCAAGAAGCCCAGAAGTGCTGATCCCTTTCCATACTCGGTATACAGAAGGTTACTGGATACTTAAACTTTGAATCTAATGAGGTGCTACTGGAGACAACCTTTCTACGGCTCTTTACAACATGGAGTTGTACTTCCCATCGCATACAGCAAGGCACCAGCAGTGGAGGATATCTGGAGTGGCACGTAAGGATATAGCCTGGGGTGCAAACCTACTACAAAATTCACCAGAGCGATCAATAGCAGTCACAAGGGGGGAAGTAATACGTGCCTGGTCCGATGCAGCGAGTATGAAGGGCCTCAGGGCATTTTACCTTCACAAAGGCCAAGTCCATCCTTAGCACAACTCTGCATTCATTATTCTGATGCCTAGTCTCTTTCTAGGGCCAAGGTAAACATCAATACCCAACGGATGCAAGCAGTAGAACAAGTACTACTGCATTTCGGAAGACTGTGGAAGGGAAAGTCACTATTTATTCACAGGGACAACAGGGTGGTAGCACATGTAATATCTAACAGGACCATTTGAGGAGCTTCTCTGTAGGTCCTCCGGTGATGTTTGCTGCTTGCCAGCCAATATCACTTAGATTTGGAAGCGAAATGGATTTCAATCAAAGAAAATGCCTTGGCTGACGAACTCTCACAGTCAGAATATAAGAAGAAAGCTGACCTTGGACCACAGCTAGCCCTACCAACATGCAACCTCCGGCATCTTGGATTTCTAACATATGGCAATCAGAATTATCATACGCCCCGGTTTACTACACCTGGCGCGGGCTTGCCCCCTCACCCAGGCGAAACTACGACACCCCGAGCTCTCGTTTTACAACCTGCTGTAAACTCTCCGGCTACAGATACCAAGATGGGGGAGGCTTTCAGGGAAAGAGAGTATGGCTTATCGAGTGGCAGTGCTCACTACCGGGAACGGTAAAAGTGAAAACAATGAAGGTGTATCTTGCCGGCATCAACTCCTACCAACTCGATCTTGGCATCGAGTCCAAAGCATTTTCCGACCCTGATTTAGAGCGCACCATCCAGGGTAACAAGCATGACCTCCAGGAACATGAGTGGAGGATACGCAGTCCCCGAACACGACCCCACCTTCTACTAATCCTCTGTCACCTGTCAACCACAACCTACAATAATGCAGCAATTATGGCGCCCTTTACCCTTGCCTTTGCAGGGTTTCCCCGGGTTGGGGAGTTTACCCATAAGGAAGCCGACCGCCAGCCAGGACCTACATTCTCAAAGTGGTTCCACACTAACCGTTGTGTTAGAATACGAGCAAGGGGAGCATATATGGAACTCACTCTCCCATCCTCCAAAACTGACCCATTCCGAAAGGGAGTCATGCTAACCATAGCTGCAAGCCTGGATATCCCATGCCCAGTACACGCAATGAAGCAATTTCTTCCTCATGACACCTATCGACCACCGTACACGCCTCTCTTCTGTATTGGAATTCCTGGGGAGCAACCCTTTACCCGAGAATATGTAGTGCATAGCCTACAAAGGCTGGCCATTACTGCAGGCCTGGGTGATAGGGCGTGGAATGGCCACAGCTTCTGGAGGGATACGGCAACATGGGCAGCCAAGGTGTGAATCTCCGAAGCACAAATTCAGAGCTTGGGCCACTGAGGCTCAGATCCCTATAAGTCATAAATTGTATACTCAGACACCAAATGAATCTCACTCTCAAGGCCATTCCAGACTACCTAAACCTCCCTGAGCTAGCCTCATACCTCAGCCTGCCTCAAGACGCGTGGGAGATGTTACCAACCCGACAGCCGCCCAAGTCAGGCTCTAGTGATATAACCTGCCATGATTTGGGAAATATCGGCGGTAAGGATCTCCCCTGGCAATGGCAGCGGCTTCCCATGCATTGCCTCTGGCTGTGGATCTAGGTTTTTGTGGGCAGGGTCTAGCCACCACTGTATTTCTGTAACATGTATACATGTCCTGGTAACTGTATACAGGAGCAGAGTGCAGAATTTCCTATGTTTAGTTTGATTACTTTGCTTACATTGATTAGTTTGTTTGTTTTACAGCCCCGGAGCTACCTTAGAGCCCGGTAGCTTGTATTAAGTTTAGTTTTGCATGTTTCTTGTTTTAGTTCGGAAAACAAGTGAAGAAACTGTGATGTCTGCTGAGGATAGCATTGAGGCAGTGTTATGACTCTTAGGTTTCATGTGGAATCACAGGACATGTAGGGCAAGGTGTACTGCCCGGTAATCATCATGGTTGCATGATATCTTATTACTATCGCCCTGGGGGAACTCTTGTATTTAAACTGATCTCCTGGCTAGCAGGAGAACAGCACACTTCAGCATACTCTTGATTTATGAATATACTTGGTTGAATGGCGATTTCAGAGTTCCACTTACCCATTAACCATTCTCCCTTTTTACCTTTAAGTTCACCGAAGCCTCCCTTAGACCTAGTACTTGCCGGTCAACCGCTAGCCCTCAATTGTACATTTTCGTTAGCCAGGAGTAAACCTGTTATACATTCTTTCGACTCAGCAGGTGAATTCAAAGGTCTTCAGTAGCGAGGACTTCCAGCGTGGATTGATCACTGTTCCTATATCGTGATAACTAGGTAGAAGCAAGCACGGCAGGGAGAGAGATCCCGGTTCAGGTACTACATTCACAATTGCCGAAAGGAGCAGAACTACCACAAGGTCCTGCAGGACCTATAGACGCTCTACACAGATATCCCAAACACAAGAGCCTACGCCATGCTAATCAGAACCACTACCAGAAGAATCAGAAACCCTAAGCCCGCTATGACAGAGTGGCCACCTTCCCGGTGATCTGGATACAGATTCAGAAGAAGAAATAACCACAAAAGAACTGCTCCAAAGAGCTGCCCAATGCCAGGAACTCGAAGCAGAGGAACTAGCAGAAACTGTAACAAGAGCAGCGGCTACATTACCTATACAACAATCCCCACCTCACCCTGGGATATCAAGAAGCCAAAGCTATCTAGGAACAGTGTTAGGATCGCTGCCTTCCGCATTTCAAGCCTCAGGGACCAGACAACTTCTGCAGCATTCCCAGACCTACCACAAAGAGCAGAAAGACCTTGAGGCAGGCAACCACCTGAAAGATCCGGACGGCCACCTCCACCTTCTCCAGAACCGGAAACAGCTACTATGGCAGAACCTCCTCCTCCCACCAGGATACCGCCCACTAAGATACCAGCACCAGCTAAGTTCTGTGTTTAGGGCTATGACCTCAAGCCAGTGAAACTGAAGAGATGGCTTCTAGCAGTTGAATCACACCTATCTAGACACCATATGGCCAAAGCCGATACACCAGACATCGTGAATTGGTATACCAATCTTACAAAAGGCAGAGCAGAAGGAGCCTTCCTCACATTCATGATGGACAGACAACAACCACCAACGCTTGAAGAATTCTTCAACAAATTCAAGCGCCTTTTCAAATCCTCTACCAACACAGATTACTAGTACCGGAAATGGCAGAAAGTACACCAGAACTCTGGTGGGAAGCCAGGAGACATTACAAAGGTTGTTGGCTATCTAGAAGACATCAAGGAAGATCTACCTGATGAAGCAATCACAGAATATGCCTACCAACAACGATTCCTCGATGCTATGGATTCAAAGCTTCGCCGGAATGTTGAACCACAGATCAGGCCCACAGATATATGAATGATATTATAGCTCTAGCAGAACAATTTGATACTACCATGTACAATACTGGACCATACAAAAATACTGGAGGAAGCTCAAGCTCCAGCAGCAAGCTATACAAATCAAAGAATACCTCTACCTATCCAAAACCCGCCACTATTAAATCTGAATACAAAGGAAAAGCCCCAGCAAAGAAGAAGATATATACCAAGAATAAGAAGCCCAGCAAGGCTGAGATGCACCGCAGAAAGGGCAAAGGAGCCTGTTTCTACTGTGGCGCAAGTGGACACATGGCAAATGAATGCCCAAAGAAGCAAGTCAAAATGAACCATGTTCGCGGCTCTGAGAATACAGAGGATGAAGAATGAGAAATAGAATCTGTCAGTACAGAAGAAGTGAACGAAGATGGATCAGTCCTGTCGTTCAAAACGACTGTGGGCACACCACTTAAGACCCAACCTTTCAAAGCCCTTGAATTTACCATTCTCATCTATGGGAAGTGAGCCAGAGCCCTACCAGATACTGGAACAATTGGCCGAACCCTAATTAGGAACAAATTTGTTACATGAAACAACATACCTTATAGAGCCAAAAAGAAACCGTCATCCTCAAAATAGCAGTCAAAGGATCATGATCCACAAGCAACTATCGCTGCAATGTCGAAATTTAGATAGGAAGAATCAGGATTCCTAAGGTGGACATGATAGTCACTCATGTCTCAGACTATGATGTGCTAATCAGCATGGACGATCTTGCCAGGTTTGGAGCAGATATGAGGTGCCGACAAAGCACTATCTACTTCCCTGTCTACAAATTCAGGATATACTGGAATGGAAAATCGACACAGGCTAGATCACCCATGGCAAAATGCCAAGAAAGACCCGACTTCCCTTCCCTCTTGCCGGAAGCTTTCGTTAAGCAATACCTCATGAACTACCTCCAGTACACCTTATACTACACAGAATTGTCCTACTGGAGCCAACCAAAAACATTAAAACACCTGTCTTCAAATTCCCCGATGGCCTACTAGTTAGCTGCAAGGACTGGATCGACACTCGGATGGCAGCTGGCATCCTAAAAAAAGAAAAAAAGAGGACCAGATGGTAAGAGCATGTTTGTTCAAGCCAAACCGGATGGTAGGATTAGACAACTCGTATATCTTCGATCCCGAAATCAGAACACAGAAGCAGAAAACTCGCAAATCCCCAATCAGCACACTATGCCCAGTGCAGTATCAAGAGGAACATTCTAAAGCAACATAGCTCTCAGTGATGCCTATTTTCGGACCAGAGTACACCCTGATGATGTCAAATACAGCATTATAAAGACCGCATTTGGCTTATTCACTAGCGAAGTCATAATGCAAGGAGACCAGAATGCGCCAGCCACCATTGTGAGAGTCATGGAAGATCTCATACACAAAGAACTTGGACAATATGTCTGGGTCTACATAGACAATATTTTTATCTTCAGCAATACCTTTAAAAATCAGATACAGCATGTCACCTCTGTGTGCGACAAGCTAAGAAAAGCAGGATTTTATGCGAACCCAAAGAAGAGCATGTTCTTTGCAGAAAAGCTCCAGAGCTTAGGCCATATGATAGATGTGGATGGCCTACATCCTCCACCAGAAAAAATGGGTTCTATAATGGACAGGACAAGACCAAAGAAGCAGAAAGAAATGGAGCGCTTCAATGCAATTGTTAACTTAATATCGTAATTTCTTCCCCATACTACAACTATGACACCCCCGTTTACTGAACTCACTGGACATGCTGAATGGCTATGGACGGACCTTCATGATGCAGCCTTGGAGGATGTAAAGCGCTCAGCCGAAAAGCACCAGGTCCTCAGACTAATCAACTATTCAATTCCAGATATGGTGTGGTTGTTCACTGATGCCAGGCCCACCGGAACTGGTGCGTGGGTTGGCCAATAACCAACCAGAGATGCAGCCAGGCCTGCAGCATTCCACAGCAAGAAACTCACACCATCACAAAACGCTTATCCCACCGAGCATCCGGAAGGTCTCGCTATCGTTGAGGCTATAGGATCATTTGAGTACCTACTGAGAAACAGAAACTTCACAGTGGTAACAGACCACGAGAGGCTTACCAAAATGATGACAGAGAAAGGTCTCTCAGGAAGACAGCAAAGATGGCTAACATTCCTTAGCCAATTCGATTTTGGAATAGAAAACCAACCAGGAACAGAGAACTTCTTAGCAGATTACCTATCGACAATTCATAACGGAAAACCATATTCTACAGATATAACGCTAAGAGACCCAATGACACAAATCAAGACTAAGCAAGGCAGATTTTGCATGACTAATAATTATTAGTCATAGAACAGTGTGACTCGGGTTATGAGTCACCAGGGTTAGGGTTGTTGGCGTGAAGAGTCCATATAAGGAGGAGACTCGTTCACAGTAGTTAGCCATGAACCATCTCCTCTACACCTCTGGTGATTGAAATCTCAACACCAGGAAATCATCGTGGAATGCAGCACCACACCTCTACTCCCCCTTGATGGCTTATTCCTAGGGGAGTGACACTACCTCCTCTCCTCCTCCTCCTGGCCTCTGGGCCCCCCCTCCTTGGGGCTTTTGCCTTCGTTCGTCGTTGACCCCCGCTCATGAAGTTCGTTGCTCCCTGTTTTTTCCCCGCATCACCTTTGCACCTTGCGCAGGTTTTACATTGTCGGCAACCCCTCTCGCTTCGTTCACGGTCGGCGCTGCAGTCTTCCCAGCCCCTTGCGAAGTACTTCACCATTTCGTTTATGTGTGCCTGGTCGGGGAACACTTAGGTTAGTAACGTCACGGCCTCATCTTTCGCCTCGCTGGCGGAAAAGCATCGGCCGCGGTTGCTCTAGTCGGTCGCTTCTAGCGTTTGGGTCTACCCCTCCATTCTCCTCTGCGGCTTTCGTCCTCTTGCTCGGTTACAGCTACACTCCGCTCCCTCAGCTGGTACCTTACTACTAGGTGGCTCCTCTCGCGCCCGCGCCTGCCACAGTCGCATCCTCGGGTACGCTCTTCCATGGTATTGCACTACCTCCTTGGTCGATGTCAACGCCTTGGGCTCGGAGCAATTGCTTTGGTGGCCAGCGTGTGTGTGCTACTTTTGGCCGGCCCCTTTTGAGTGTTGTTTTTCTTCCACTATTTGGTTTCCTTTTTAATGGTTCTTCCTTCCTTCACGCATTTAGGCTAGATTTATTTTGTTATAATCCGGGAGTCTATGCCAAGGGTTTTCCGGTTGTTTCCTGCTTTCCTGTTGTTTTCCAATCTTCACGATGTCTGGGTGAAGGAGGGCTGAGGATTCTACGGGCGAGATGTGCTGTCAGTTCCATCCCAGAGGGACTTGGGATGATGTCTTTTTCCCTGGGGCGAGTAGTATAGTTTTGTTTACGCCATAGCTAGCGCTGCACGCCAGTTCTTATACTTTAACAACAATACGTGATATAAAAAACAAAAAGGAAAAAAAAAAAGGAAAAAAAAAACGTCACAGTAGTTAGCACGAACCATCTCCCTACACCTCCCGCGATTGAAATCTCAACACCAGGGAAATCATCGTGGGATCCACCACCACCGCCCTCTCCTCCCCCTTGATGCCTTCTGCCTAGGGGAGTGACACTATAAACCCTCCTCTCCCTCTGGGGTCAACCCCTGGCTCTACTGGGTTCTGGTTCCTGTTCATCGTTGACACCCCCTCCTGATGTTCAGTTCTCCCCCCTTACCCCGCTCTTCCTTTGCATCTCCCTTACGTTTAGCATTGTCGGCATTCCGTTCCGATCGCTCACGGTCGGCACTGAGCTTTCCAATCTGTATCCGAAGTACCTTTCCGTCTTGGTTATATAGTCCTGTTGGGGAATGCATCGGTTAGTAACTTCAGCACCTCATCCTTGTTTCGCACTCAGAAAAGCATCGGCCGCGGTTACTCTAGTCGGTCGTCTCAAGTGTTTGGACTAGTCCTTTCTCCACACAGCCTCCTCTCTCTACCCTCTTGGACTTCGTCCCGTTGCTCAGTTACAGCTACATCCACCCCCCTTTTTCCCACCTCCTAGGCTGGCACTTTAGTGCTCCCCACCTGCGGTTGATCTTCGGTCGCTATAGAAAAACCCGCCTCGGTTACGCCCGTCCTTCTGGCTGTCGCTAATGCCGTTTTGGCACACCCACCGGCGACTCTCAGGGTCTCCGCCATCCGCTATCCCATCCTGCCATCGGGCACCGCTTCCTTCCCCGGCACCGCTCTGGTGTGCAGGTGACACTCTCACTTCCTAGCTCAGGCTGATACATGTCCCTTATCAGACGTAATTTTCCTTTGTCAGGGGTTCATATATTCCCTTTGTTCACGCTCTCGGTTTTTGCAGATGTCGCTAAGGGATCTCCTCTCCTTCCTGCTTGTGTCTTTCCTGTCTACTTCCTTCGTATATACGAGTATGTTCATGTGATTTGGTTGGGCGATAGGCGCGATGTGCGGTTGGTCACATACTAGAGGGACTAGGGGGTTTGGATGTTTCCTGGGGTGAGGAGGATAGGGTTTTTTGTTGGCCATAGTGTTAAAGCTGAATGCTGTCTTTGTAACTTTTTTTATTTTTTATTTTTATTTTTTAGTATCATTTTAGTATTGTTTAAGTTACAAACTCCCATATGGAGATCACTCTAAAACCGGAACAACCTCCACCTACAGTCCATCCTGCATCCCTTGTGCTAAAACCGTCTAACCCTGCCCAACACCAAAGCGCCCGGTACTATGTGTAGAAACTAGAGAAGAGCGTACAGGCCTGAATACAACGAACCAAAAAACCTCCACAGACGTGCAGCCCATAAGAAAACTCCCCACCCCAACAGTTAACACCCAAGAAAAATTCCGAAACCTCAACTAACTCATGTAAGAAAAATCACAGCCGAACCGATAAGCAACACACCCATAGCCCAAGGACTAACCCTATTCTGCCGTAGCAGGGGAGGGGCCAAGGAGCCAGCAGGAGAATCCAGTAGGCCATCGATTCATACACTAAGAGGTAAATATATATATACCTGGAGCTCTTATGTCCCGGACCCAAGGGCAGACAAGACCACCAAGAGAAAGCTCGGTAACCGAAACCAACCCAAACGGAAGTGTCTAGCAGGGCCAAGTAGCGACCATAGGCCCACCGGAAAGGAAACTGGGAGGGAGTGCATGTCGCCCGTAGGTAACAGAGGCGGCTGGCATGTAGCCCCGACCCCAACCTCAAGCAAAAGCCATGCACGCAGCTATGACAATCACCCAAGCCCAGAGATCAGAAGGGAACAGAGGCCCAGAGTGTGGAAGCAGTAGGGTCCCAGCCAGAGAGCGAAGCAGTAAGGTGCCAGCTGATCCGACAGAGAGGAGAAGAGGAGCAGGAGGGGTACACCCAACTCTATGCCGTGGAAACTAGCGGTAACCACGTTCATGTCTGACTAGGCAGCCTCTCAAGGAGAAGAGAGAACTGAGAAATCGACAGTGGCCTGTTGAGGGTTTTCCCTTACTGCAAACCGTATTCCCGGCCGTCTGTAACATGGGCGTGAGGAGAGTGTTGCCGACCGTGCAGATGCTCTAAACAAGGTAGAGCAAAAGCGGGGTAGGGAGAGGAAACATAATCAAAAGAAGACGAAATCCATCAACCCAGAGTGAAGAAAGCCGAAAGGGATAAACCTAAGGGAAGGGGAGTGTAGTGGAGGTATGACTCCACCCCCTAGTGTAACGACTCTACGATACGTAGCTACAATGACTATCAGCTCAGCCCAAATGGTATACCAAGTGGTAACCAGAGGTGGTATGGTCTCGTATACTTTATACAAATAGCTGGTAAACCTAGGATCAGGCCTAGGGAGTTGTTGAGTAGCCTTGAGGTACTCTACTAGACAGGGTAACCTTTCGGGAAAACATTCGCATAAGGTCAAGAGAATTATGGGAATGTTACACGAACCTCCGAGACGACTTCTATGGTCGACTGGAGGACTTCCTGAGTTGTAAAAGGCATAAGAGGGCAGAGTTACCCTACCTTGGGAATTTGGTCATTTTGCCCATGGACCCCAGTTACCCTACTGAGGAGTCCAAGTTACCCTACCTTCACCGGCAAAGTCATTCTAGAACTTAGAGGTCGATTGCCTCACATTCGATCGGCTCTGAGATGTTCTTGGGCGCACACGCATCTGCGCGGGGAGGCCCCACACCTGTGAAATGGTGTCCCGAACATACTATTGAACTTGGGCGGGTTTAGCCAAGACCCCCCTCTGGCCCCAGCGTTTGGACGGCGCGTCATAGGCAGACGGCTGTGTAGTTGCTCGTTTGCTAGTTAAAAGAGGTCATTGGAGCAGCTGTCGTAACACCGTATAAGTGGTCGCCCTCCGTCCGACTGAATGTCGTTCGCAGGATATATAAGGCGAGTATGGGTAACCGCGAAAATGCGGGTCACCCATATATGGTCTCTTGGGCATCTAGGAGTCTGTTCTCGCCTACGGGTTGTAGGGTAGTTCCTAGTGGCACTCAGGTAGTCTCAGAAGGCCAGGGTGCTTTCGAGACAAATACCTCAGTAACCAGCCCGGTTGTTCTCCCCTTGCTTTGTAGCATTACTATGGGTTGTTATTGGACTCTACATGTATGAGTCTTATCACGGTAGAGAATGTCCGAGAGGATGGCTATGGGTAGCGCCCACTTAGCCAACCATCGGCTACATCTCACGGGGGGAGCTTGCATGTCAATTTACCACATTAGATTGTCGCGTAGATTAACGGATAGACTGCATAGCTTGTATAGAAGAAACTGCCACCGGGCCAGTGAGTCCACCACCTAGGTATTGACTCCGGTTGTTGTCATAACAACTAGCCACTAGTATGACTTCGATAGGAAGAGTTTTTCCTGCTGCGGTTGTATGGGAGATGCATAGCAGAAACTCATATCCTATTGACGGAGTTAAGTGTACCCGAGTAGGTCCGACACTTCCGGCAGGATAGGTTCTGATAGAGGGTAAACCTTGGACGAACCCTGAGTAGGACAGGGTGCTCGCACAAGGTTGGAAGTAGTGGTGAATGTTAAAGGCTTAAATCTGATATCTACTTAAGTTTAAGCGTTTGGCATTCTACTTCGACAACCAACTTTTCCTCTAGAGAACTAAATTGAGTAAAGCTTCGAGCTTAACTGTATTAAGTTTTACCCTTGATTCTTCTGAATTATTTTACCTCATGTTTATCTTCTACTTTGAGTGTTTGGTGCGGTTGCAACTTAGAGTTCACCTCTCTACAGGGTGCCCCCGTTACAGTATATGGTTAAGCGCACTCGCTTAACTCTCTACTGAGAATTGTTGTTGTAAGCCTACAGTTTGGACATTGTTTGATTATGCGTCGCTTGTCTGGTACAAGAAGCATCGGGTGGAAAGAACAATGTCTTCAACTATGGCTGTGTCGCGGTCTCATTCTCGTCCGGAGCGTATGACTGGTATTGAGCGAGAACTATCTCGAGCCACTGCAAGAGCAGACCTGAAGAGATTAGGTTGGCGGCCAATCCAGCAGCTCCTGACATATGCCATTGAGAATGACCCTACCTTTGAGGAGGAAATACCTCGTATGGTCAGAGAGATGGAGATTGAAGACCCTTGCGCCTTCCTCCAAAGTTTCACTCATGACCCGTCAGTAGGACGGAGAATACCCCAGAATAGACACCGGAAGATGACTTTCGCAGATTTCACTAAAGATCTCGTTGAACCATACATACTTGAGGAAATCACACGGGAGATGCAAGATGAACAAAGCCATTTGCTCAATCTTGCTGAAGAGTATCAGCATGGATTTGAAACTGAGATCGTGGAAAACGCTAATCGTTGGATGGAAGACCAGCGAAAAGGCTTCCCCAAGCTAGCTATGTCCGATCAGATGATCCGGAAAAGGGTAGATGCATTTGAGCAGGCTGCTGCCCACCGGTACTCTATTGACGCTGAGAATGACGTGGTTATGAACGCTGCCCCTGCCATTCCCTTCGCAATAGAACCCCCTCCTCACTATGCTGCTGCAGTCGCAGCCTGCATGATTAATGAGAAATATCAACCTTGGTTGAATGAGAAGGGTAGACAATTCATCGCACAGCAAGATCAGCTTGCGGAATTGCAAAAGCAGGTGGCCGAAGCACATGAAGGTCGAACCCCTCTCAAAGTAGCCTTCAGCCAGGTTGTCCGATCATGGCGAACAACTCCTTCGGTCAAAAACCTCCGGCCCTCGTCACGTCCACTCGGGGTTACCAAATCTAGCTCTATTTTGTCAGGGAGATTATCGAGAAAGATTTCTCCTCCGCTGCCACCTCCTGAGGCTGTCCCCGCAACACCCTCCCCTTTACCACGATCGTCGACGGTACCTGTCCCTCTGGCACTGGAACAAAATACGCCGGCGATTCGTATCAAACGAGAACGACCCTTTGCGGTAGCAGGGCAAACCCCGCTACCCACTAGTCCACAAGTCCCAGGGGCCTTTGTTTCGGCAATAGCACCACACGCACCAGCAATGCCTTCGGGTAATGTTGGACCTCCAGGTTTTCCAGAAGGTCAGAATCGCTAGCGCCTATGGGTGTTTGTTCTCCTGACTGTAGGGTTGTGGCAGAAGGAAGTGATATTTGTTATGCGCATAGGTTTCCATGTCTCAAGAGTGACTTTGAGGCGATAAATATTTGGTCAAGACCTAGGAACAACGCTCCTCAGCCAAAGTCAAAACAGAACCGATGTGGGTACTGTGAGAGTGTAAGGCACACTAGGCATAGTGACTGCCCTGATTTTTTAAGAGACTATGCGGTTAACACTAGTGCCGCTGGCCAATAACCTCTTCCCCCACCGCCTAACCCATTACGTGAGAGAATGGACGAAGACGTGCCGGGCGAAGATGGTTTTAGTGGATATGATTCCCCTAGGGGAGGCCCCAGTGGCAATGCTGATAGCAGTGGAGGAAACCTTCCTCTGCGTGGTGGAAACGCTGGAGGCGGTGGAGATCCGGGTGATTCTGACTCCTCGCTTCCCCATCCGCGGAAATTTCTAGGAAGACGCAAGTCACACTTGAATGATGCGAGGAAGGAAATGTATTATAGGCGGTGTCATGAGCTTGCCGAGTATCTTCGGCAACAACTCAAGGGTAAGAAGTCAGCGCATCGAGCGAAGAAACCTCAGAAACTGCGTGTTGATCTGTTCAAAGGTGACTCTACCGATACTCAATGCTTCATACACGATTGCGAAATCAAACTGGACTACTTTAGGGAATCCCTCCGCAAGGATTGGGATAAAGTCAGTTTGGTAATCCCCCTTCTCCAAGGTCCTGCCAAAAAAAGGTACCAGAGCATACACCCTTACATTAGTGAGGAGGGTGCCCGTCGAGAAGGTATTCCCTTCAATCCGAAAAATGTCCCTCGCACTTGGGAAGGTTTTCGGCAACGGCTGGTGTCAAGTTTTGGTGGACATTCCGATCGGGATCTCGCTCTTTGGGAGTGGAATGATTTGACTATGAAGTCCGGTAAGATCGATCACTTTTGTGATGAGCTGATGAGACTGGCTTAAGAGTTGGGATACAGCGGCAATTTTGTCAAGGACAAAGCCCGCTGAGGTATAACTACAGACCTTCGCAATGCATGGCCTTTAAAAACGCCGCTTCCCGACGAATATGTCGAATATATAAATCTTCTCCGTCATACCGGGCATCAGTTGGAAGACCTTGCTTCCTTTAACCGTATAGTTACAAAGGAAAAACATCATTCCAGACCGGAAAAGAGCGACGATAGGCAATCGTCCGCTAAGAGACAGCGAAAGGATAGGAAAGGCTTGGGGATAGGCCAACAGAAACCATGCAACCATGCGTCTGGGACTCCAAGACCTCAAGAAACAGAGCACACGAAAATGCATCGTGATATCCCTCAGACTCAGATTGACAAAGGCAAATGGTTGAATCAATGCTCTCGATGTGGACAAGCTGGTCACTATTGGGCAAAGTGTCCTTCGGCTACTCCAGTTGTTGCGTCCTCTGGAATTAATCAAAAAAGAGCCGCCGGTGAAGCTGGATACGAAGCCACCCAAGTCCTGAAATCGCGCCGGATTGAAGCTGCTCCGAAACCTGCTGTTACGCAAGTTGTAGCCGAGGTCGGCGGATCACCACCTTCAGATTTGGATATCTTGGAGATTGATACCGATATGGATGGCTAGGTAAGATCTATCCCAAGAGGTGATAGGAATGCAAAAGCTAACTCTACTCTAGAACCTAGAAAGGCTGATGAGTTAGATAATGGAAACGAAGCAGTAATGTTCCCCACTAGAGGAACAACATATTGAAACTAATATCTGGCTATAGGGATAGCGAGATTGGTTGGCTTTCTTTTGTTATATCGAGAATGGTTGCCGAACTTTGTTTTACGCTTTTGTTTTATTTCTTATGTGATTTTGCGAAAGTGTTATTTGCTTATCTCATATTGTTTGGAATTTGGACTGAATCTGGTTGGGTATTGTGTTGATTTCGTCAGGCTGGACTTGACTTAGCAATTGAAGTTATTTTGCAAGTTTACCTGAGGAGGGTTGAATACCCGAAATCATGCTGGCGTGATAGTAAACAGCCAAGCTATTGAAACCCC
>Ga0307509_10003034_pt1 | contig 26145 bp, 26 predicted proteins | sample 10_EM_MG_FD_202245 | JGI IMG/M metagenome (GOLD analysis project Ga0307509, IMG submission 202245) | Populus trichocarpa ectomycorrhiza microbial communities from riparian zone in the Pacific Northwest, United States - 10_EM | ecosystem: Host-associated > Plants > Roots > Unclassified | place... | reverse complement strand
GGCACTTAGCCTCACACGCGATACACTGTTCTCTCATCATCACCCTCAATATTCTCTTCTCTCATCATCACCCTTAACATCCATATTCCCAGGCATCCTGCATAATACTCCACTACAACTACACAGCCTATCCTGAATCTGACACCAGCAGGTTTCTGGGCTCGACGCCAGCTTCACGCCGGTATAGGGTACATCCCTATCGCATTAATACTCATGGAGATCGCCCACCCTTCTGACAGTGATCTTTTGTCTCTACTAATCCTGAACTCGATGGCAGATCCCTCCACAACCGGTGAATCGATTTTGGATCCGTCACTTGGACCTCGTTGGGCTCGACGCTAGCTACACGCCGGTATAGGTACGTCACTGTCGGACCAATACTCATGAAGTCGCTATCAACTCTGGTGGGGGGTCCTCGGAAGGCTGAGGGGAGATGCTGGCGATCCCAGGACTCGATGGCAGATCCCTCCACAACCGCTGAACCGATTTTGATTCCGTTACTTGGACGTCACTGGGCTCAACGCCAGCTACACACTGGAATAAAGATGGTTCCGAGGTGCCAATTTTCCATGTAGCTATATGGTCCCGGGGGAGGCAAGAGGGGGGGGCGATTCAATGAGCTGTATATTAGAAGAATAGAAGACTATTAGTAGTAAATTTAATACCATTTCATGATGTAAAATATATTGTGACCCGGGTGACCAAGGTCAGAAATAGGTAAAGGGGGGACCCTTCGCTTATTTTAGTTATCTCCGGAAGAGTAGGTACTGCGTCTGGTTGCGTCCTGATGATTTGGTGCTGTGTCTGGTTGCGTCCTGAGAATTAGGTGCTGTGTCTGGTTGTGTCCTGAGTGTTAGGGGTGCGCCCTGTGTGTCCTGAGTGTTAGTTGTGCGCCCGGTGCGTCCTGATTCGCGATTGACGTTCTTTGCGTCAGGTGCGGCTGACGCACAGGACGCCCAGGACGCAGGCTGGCATTTTTGCTGAAGGTATACAGGAGCCGAGTACAGGATTTCCTATGTTTGGTTTGATTAGTTTGCTTACTTTCATTAGTTTGATTGTTTTACAGCCCCGGAGCTATATTAAGGCCCGCTAGGTTGTGTTAAGTTTAGTTTTGCATGTTTGTTGTTTCATTTAGGAACAAGTGAAGGAACGGTCATGTAAGCTGACGATAGCATTGAGGCAGTGTTATGACTCTTAGGTTTCATGTGGGATCACAGGACATGCAGGGCAAGGTGCACTGCCCGGTAATGATTATGGTTGCAGGATATCTGATTACTATTGCTCTCGGGGAACTCTTGTATTTAAACCCATCTCCTGGCTAGCAGGAGAACGGCAGACTTCAGCAGACTGTTGATTTATGAATATACTTGGGCGAACGGCGATCTCAGAGTTCCACTTGCCCTTTAACTATTATCTCTTTATCTCCGTGTCTCTTGAAGCCTCCCTTAGACCTAGCGCTTGCCCGTCAACCGCTCGCCTTCTATTGTACCTTTTCATTAGACAGGAGTAAACCAGTCACATCATTGGTATACTGGTCTTACAGAAGGCAAAGCAGAAGGAGCCTTCCTCACATTCATGAAGGATAGAGTACAACCTCCAACACTTGAAGAATTCATCCACAGATGAAAACAACCTTTCGAATCCTCTATCAACACAGATGACCTGTTCCTGAAATGGCAGAAAGTACACCAGAACTCTGGCGGAAAGCCAGCACGTATCGCCAGGGTTGTTTGCGACCTAGAAGACATTAAGGCAGCCCTACCTGATGAAGCAATCAAGCTTAGGCCTACCAACAACAATTTCTGGATGCTATGGACACAAAGCTTCGCCGGAATGTTGAACCACACAGACACCATGAATGATATCATAGCGCTAGCAGAACGATTTGACGGTATCATGTACAATACTGGAGTACACAAAACCACTGAAGGAAGCTGAAGCTCCAGCAGCAAGACACACAAACTAAACATTACCTCTACCTATCGAAAACCCGCCACTATCAAATCTCAATTCAAAGGAAAAGGCCCATCAAAGGAGAAGACCTATACCAAGAATAAGAAGCCCAGCAAGACTGAAATAGACCTCAGGAATGCCGAAGGAGCCTGTTTCTACTGTGGCGCAAGCGGACACATGGCAAATGAATGCCCAAAGAAGGAAGTCAAAACAAACCATGTTCACGCCTCTGAGGATACAGAGGATGAAGAATCTAAAGCAGAATCTGTCAGTAGAGAAGAACTGAATGAAGATGGCTCAGTCCTATCATTCAAAACCACAGTGGGCAGACCACCTAAGACTCAACCCTTCAAAGCCCTCGAATTTACTATTCTGATCAAAGGGAAGTGCGCCAGAGCCCTAGCAGATACAGGAACGATTGGCGCACCCCGAATTAGCAACAGATTTGTCACCACAAACAACATCCCTTATACAGCAAAAAAGAAACATCTCGTCCTAAAAATGGCGGTGAAAGGTTCACAATCCACTAGTAACTACGGCTGCAATGTGGAAATTCAGATAGGAAGAATGAGAATCCCTAAAGTGGACATGATGGTCACTCCAGGCGGGGATTATGATGTAGTAATCAGCATGGACGATCTTGTCAGGTTTGGAGCAGAGATAAACTGCCGAAAAAGCACTATCTCCTTCCCTGACTGCAAAGTCAGGATATGCTGTGATGGGAAATCAACACAAGCTAGATCAGCGATGGCAAAACCCCAAGAAAAGCCTGACTTCCCTTCCCTGGTCCCTGAAGTTTTCGTTAAGGAACTTCCTGAAGAACTACCACCAGTACCACCCATACTAGACAGAATCGCCCTAAAGGACCCAACCAAACTCATAAAGACCCCTGTCTTCAAATGCTCCGATGCCCTACTAGGTTGATTCAAGGAATGCATTGACAAGCAGATGGCCACTGGCATCCTGAAAAGAGAAAGCGCACCAGGAGCTGGTAGCATGTTCATTCAAGCAAAACCGGATAGTGGGATCAGACCACTGGTAGATCTTCGATCCAGTAATCAGAACTCAGAAGCAGACCACTCGCAAATCCCCAATCAGCAGACTATCCTCAGTGCAGTAGCAAGAGGAAAGTTTCGAAGCAAGATAGATCTCAGTGATGCCTATTTCCAGACCAGAGTTCACTCTGACCAGGTCAAATACAACACCATAAAGACCCCATTTGACTTATTCACACTAGTGAAGTCATGTTGCAACGGGACATGAATGCGCCAGCCACCTTTGTCAGAGTCATGGAAGATCTCTTCTACAAAGAACTTGGAGATTATGTCTGGGTCTACATTGACGATATTTTGATCGTCAGCAATACCTTTAAAGATCATATACAGCATGTCACAGCTGTGTGCAACAAGCTAAGAAAAGCAGGATTCTATGCCAACCCAAAGAAGAGCATGTTCTTTGCAGAAAAACTCGAGATCTTAGGCAATATGATAGATGAGGATGGCCTACATCCTGCACCAGAAAGAATTCGTTCAATAATGGCCTGGACATGACCAAAGAACCAGAATGAACTGCAGCGCTTCAATTGAATGGTTGACTATATATCGCAATTTCTTCCCCATGCTGCAGCTATCACAGCCCGCTTACTGAACTCACTGGAAATGCTGAATGGCTATGGACGGACCTTCATGATGCAGCCTTTGAGGCTATAAAGCGAGCAGCCGAAAAGCACCAGGTCCTAAGACCGATTGACTATACAAGTCCATATCTGATGTGGTTGTTCACTGATGCATCGCCCACCGGAACTGGTGCATGGGTTGGCCAAGAACCAACCAGAGATGCAGCCAGACCTGCAGTGTTCAACTGCAGGAAACTCACGCCATCACAAAATGCTTATCCTACCCACCAGCAGGGAGCCCGCGCAATCATTGAGGCTATAGCATCATTAGAGTACCTATGGAGAAATAGAAGCTTTACTGTGGTAACTGACCACGAAAGCCTCACCAAAATAATGACACAGAAAAGTCTCTATGGAAGATAGCAGAGATGGCTAACATTCCTTAGCCAATTCAATTTCGGAATAGAATACCAACCAGGAGCAGAGAACTTCTTAGCAGAATACCTGTCAAGGATTCATGCATGGTGTAACCAGTACAGGTTACTAGTTTAGGTATGGGTTTGTTTTATGTATTTGTTTCAGGATACGAGTTCAGGAGACTTGTATGCCTGGTTAGTTTGTTTTATGTTTTGTTTTAGGATATGAGCTCAGGAGACTTGTAACCCGTGTTATTTGATACTTGTATTCTTTTAGGATACGAACTCTAGAAGTTTGTAAGCCTTGTTTATAGAAGGATTGTTTATCGGTTAGGTATCCTTTGATGGCTTAGGATTTGGATATGAGTGATGCGAGATGGATCATCGCAAGTGTTTTTAAAGACCTGTATGTATCGCTCCGGACTTAGAGAGATCAGACTTCGACAGACAGAGTTTTCAATATATTTAGTTGAACAGTTATCTTCTATTCAGTCCGATATGAGAATCTTTGAGCTTCGCACAGGCCTACAGTACTTGGCTTTCTCTGAGTAGTTTCGATAAAGTAATAGAGTGTATTCAATTACTTGTTTGCGTCTCCGGTAGTTGAACTCGTTTATACCACCGGTTTGGTTAGAGTCAATACCGATATCCCTTTGCAAGGCCGCTACCCCACGGCAAGCGGTTTCATTTTTTCAACTTCAGCAAGTCAACGAAGACACCATTGCGAACCTAAAGACACGGACAGGCAAGGATATCTCTCGAGAGGAGCTATCCAAGCCAACTGCGAAGTCCTTGAGAGATGAGGCTCGAAGAGAGCAGAAGAAAGTGAGCAAGCAGTTCGAAATTGACGAGCCTGTTCGACAGCCATCCAGAGACGAAGTACAGGTAGTGCTAACGGAGTTAGTGAAAGAACTCCAGCAGGAGACAGCCACCGGACCAGGAGAGTTCCCATCTACACCCAAGAAGAAAGGGAAACTGGCACCACCTCCAGACCCAGACAGTTCCAGCCATGATAGCGACAGCAATAGTAATGCCAACATGTCAGAAGTAGGACCGGCAGATCCCCTGCACCTCCTCCAGACCCAGTACTTGAAAGGACAACCAGGTTAGCAGCAAAGCTACACCAACTTCCGACCTTCAGTGGTGAAGGAGACAATCTCAAAGAAGAAGGCTTTGAGGCATGGTATACTTCAGTTCGATTATACCTGAACCTAACAGGAGTGACACCAAACGCTCCAGGATCTGGAACATACTGGATACTCTATACTACGAAGCGAGCACTAAAACCTAGTCACCAAGCATTTAGAGAGTTTGGCAATGATATCACTAGAGACCAACTAGGCGGACACCTAAGGGATCTATTCATTTCAACACGCCAAAAAGAGAAGCTCTTTGAGAAGTTTAACGCAGTACAACAAGTCACCAAAGAAGGTAAAGTACGAAGGGTCACAGAAGTCATTGTCAAGCTGAAGATGTACCAGAACCGACAATCAGAAGAGGTGATAACCGATTATATATTCTTTCAGAGACTGTACAACAGCATGCATGCGAAGTTGAGACAACAAGCTGAGTTAATTTACGATGAAGACGACATCTTCAAACAACTCATCAAGGATGTCGAACGAATAGACGCAGTTCTTAGGGACACAGGAGTCTACAAGAACGAGAAGAGGGAGTATTCTTCAAGGGGCTCGAAACCAAAGGACGGCCATAAATCAAAAGGCAAGTCAGCCAAAAGATACAACAAGCAGCATAAAGATGACAGGAAAGCTGAACCAAGCTGTTACTCGTGCATCGGAAAAGGTCATATGTCCAAAGAATGTCCTTCTAAAAAAGATGACAAGAAAGGCGAAGGAAAAGCGATGGAGAAGGAAGCAAGATCGAATCATGTCGAATATGAGCAGTACTCAATGGATGAAGTCTACATCCACGCTACCGAAATCGAATCCTATGCCACAGCTCAGACTACTAGTCCAGCGAACCTCAAACCACATGGCTCTCTAGAAGGAACGATAAACCTAAATGGAAAAGAAGCCAAGGTTCTTTTCGATACGGGAACGATTGGAGCCAACATTGTCAGCGCTCACTTTGTCACCACACATGGGATACAATTTATTGAGACGGCGAAATATACGAAAATTCACATGGCTATGAACGGGTCAAGATCTGAAAGTCAGAAGGAATGTTCAGTCGAGATTTTGGTGGGGAGAATGAGAGTCCCCAATACGGAGATGATCTTTGGAAACCTCGCAAAATACGACGCCCTTGTTGGAATGCCATTCCTAATGCAACAACAAGCGTCAATAGACTGCCACAAGCTTACTCTCGAATTTCCGAAATACAGAGTTAGCATAAATTGTACCCCCACCAGCGATTATGTCAGAGCGGCAGTAGCATCTAGACAGGAGATAGTGGATCAAAATGAAGACGTGTTTCCGGAATCAATACCGGAAGGACTACCGCCTTTAAGAAAGATCAATCACAGATTCAGGCTGAAACCCGGTATTGAAGTCCGGATATTACCAACATATTCTGTTCCTGAACGAAATACAGCAGCTTTGAGTAAGTGGATCAGAGAGAAGGAAAGACAGGGAGTCATCAGACGCTAGGCAGTACATGGAGCGGCACCTATGTTTGTCCACTACAAGAAAGATGGCAAAAGGGGCCAACCGCAAGTGTACCTAACAGAAAGGAACACAATCACGCTAAAGGAAGATGAACCGATATCCAATCAAACGACAATTCTGAATGATATAGCAAGAGCCAGAGAACACAGGAAGATAGACCTAAGGGATGCTTACTTCCAGACCAGGGTGCAGCCTGAGGACGTTTGGAAGAACAGTTTCAAATTCCCCTTTACGGCATTTGTTAGCGAAGTCATGCTGCAAGGTGAGATGAATGCACCAGGAACATTCATGCGCATCATGTCGGACCTGATGGCGGACTTGCTAGGGAAGTTTGTCTGGGTATACATTCACGATATCATCATATTTTCTGATACAGAAGAAGACTACTTGAAACAAATTGCAGCTATCTCCAACAAGTTCCGGGGAGCACAGTTTTACACAAGCAGAAAGAAGTCCGAGTTTTTTGCACCTAGAATAGAAGTACTAGGACACATCATTGATCACGAGGGGTTGAAACCAGACCTTGAAAAGATTGCGAAAATTGAGGCATGGACCACTCCCACCACCAAACGCCAGCTACAAGAATTGATACGGGTAGTCAACTACATTAGCAAATTCTTACCGCATGTAGCAACACTTACAGCACCCCTGACGGCGCTTACTGGAACAGCGGAGTTTGTCTGGACAGCACTGCATGATTTAGCCGTGACAAATATTAAGAAACTAAGAGCAGGAGCTCGCATTATGAAACCTGTGGACCACAGATCCGGAGTCCCGATCTGGTTGATAACAGATGCGTCACTTTCAGGATGTGGAGCTTGGGTAGAGAAGGGGACAGACCTGAAACAGCCAGACCTGCAGCACTCCATAGTAGGAAGTTTACCGATGTACAACATAACTATGGAACAACAGATAAGGAAGAACTAGCAATAATTGACGCACTATCTGCATTAAATCATATACTCAGGGGTGCTGAGTTGACAATTGTTACAGATCACCAACTCCTAACGCGCCTTCAGAGAGCAAATGAACTAAGCGGAAGGCTGATCCCCAGTGGGAACCTTATCAGTGCCTATACAGCGAACATAGTCTATCGTCCAGGAAGTGGAAGTATTTAGCTGACGCTCTATCCCGCCTTCATGAGAAACTAGACCACAATCCTGATTACGCTAAAGACCCTACAGAAGAACACGAGAACGACACTACCCCTATCTACGCTTTATTCCATAGACCTCAAGACCTTCAAGTCATGTCAAGCTATCAACCTTTACCAGGGTTCAGGCATTCAGAAGGTGGATCAGACTGTACCCTGAACAAAGCAACAGAACAAGACGATAAGGAACTAGAAGAGGACCTCACCGGAGGTTTACCACCAATTACGGAAGCCCCGAGAGTACCAACCACCACTGGACCAGTCAGTACTGATGGATGGAAGGCCACCGAGAGCTACCACTCTGGACAATCGAATGATGAGATCGAACATTCAGCACTCCACTGCACAGCATGCAAAGACGAATACAGTGAATACTATGGTACCCACAACACCTATCGAGAACGAATAGTCAGTATGCCTAGCAGTCCACCGATAGTTTACCCAGAACTACCCAAGTCTACCTTAGCCTCACCACCAGTGTCACGCTCACCGCTCAGTACTAGATCCTGTCCTGATCTCAGTGTTCTGAAGGGCAGACTCGAGAATGCAGTACTCTGCAACCAGACTATGCACCAGGAGTGCAGCGAACTCAACTGCCCCGCACACAGACACCATCGCAAGCGTCCCCTCTATAGCAGCGCTGTTACACACTCGAATGCCACCATCTCAGCCATCGAACCACCTAGGCTCCCTCATCACGAAAGAGGACTTTATGAGGCGTATGACGATGCAACAGATGAGGAAGGAGACGAGGTCCCTCGCCTGGAAAGAGTCCAGGACGAGAGAGATGTTGCCCAAGCGACCACAGAAATGGAAGGCATGTGGCAAGAACTAATAATCAAAGGCTACTGGCAGGATCCTGTATGGAAACTGGCGAACGACTCTACAGCTACAGCGAGAGGAGGCAAGGCCCAGCACTATAGTATTGGCAACGGTCTACTCGACGCCACCACCACAGGAGGCGAGAAATGTCTTTACATACCCAAAGGACATGCAACGAACGGCGAGGCCCTGAGAGCGTTAGCTATCCATGAGATACACTACAAAGGTCATCATAGCGCTCAGAGAGACCAAGGATACACTACAGAATACCTATTCTGGCCCAAGATGAGAAAAGGCTTCGGAGATTTCGTCGCGCACTGCGAGCAGTGCCAGATCAGTAAAGAGCGAAGCACAATCCCTTCTGGAGACGCCCAGATGCTCCCTCTCCCCTCGGAGATTTTTACCTCTTATTCTATCGACTTCATGAGACCCTTCACTACGGCTAAAACCTATGACAGAGTGCTAGTAGTGGTCGATAGAGCAGTAGGATATGGCTGGTTGATTCCCACAACTACGAAAGCTACAGCAATCACTACCATAGAACGACTACAGAACTACCTTTTTACACCCCATGGTGTACCTACCTCGATTGTCAGCGACGCTGACCCACGATTCACCTCTCAGATTTGGAGGCAGACTCTAAAGACTATGGGCATTGAACACATCATGGCTTCTCCAGGGCACCATCAGACAAACAGCCAAGCAGAACCCAAGATCAGGGAATTAAAAACAGCCCTGTGGACGGTTATCACCAGACGACAAACCAACTGGCTTATATCCCTACCTCAGCTAGCGTCATACAGCAATGCTGGCTACTCGGAAACTATTGACATGTCACCATAAAAAGCAGTGTATGGAAGAGACAATCCTCTACTTAGCACTTATCAAACCGCTGCGACCGCGGTGACTGCCCCAGATGAGTAGTTCAACAGGCACAACGAGCTTCGAAACTCAGCCTATCAAGCTCTCAAGCTTGCCAGGATTCGGACTACGAGGACCGCAACTAAGAGAAGAACACCACCCCCACTGGTATCCGTTGGAAGACAAGTGCTGGGCTTTGGAGACATGTTCTCTACAGAGTCAGGGAGATTGAAGAAGCGGGAACCACGCTGGCGTGAACCATTTACCGGGTCGGGTTATGAGGATATTACGCAGAATTACACATTCAAGATGGACACCAGGATGTACCGTCGAAGAGAAGGAGTATTCCACTGCTCGGTGGTAAAACCCTACAGAGAGAATGATGATGAAGGATTCCCAGAACAAGCCAATATCAAACCAGCGCCAATCCTGATCAACGAGGAACCTCAATGGGAAGTTGAGGCCCTCCTGGATTACAGAGAACACTATGGACGAGGCCAGTTCTTAGTTAACTAGAAGGATTACCCAGGGAGTGAGAACAGCTGGGACTCTATCGAAGGATTGGAACAAGCGGAAGAAATGGTAGGGACATGGTGGATGGAGAACATGATTGGCGAGGAATTCCCAGTCTACTCAGGAAGAATTACGATCGGACTTTCACCTACTGAGGCAGGCCTCACCCAATACGTGCACGAAGGGGCCTGTTGACAAAGAACTTTGGGATCCTTACTTGGAAACTGACTACGATAGCAGCAGTTCATATTGAAGGTGGAATGTGTTTTAAGCAAAGATTTTGTTATTATGTTTTTGGGGTGTAACCAGTCCAGGTTACTAGTTTAGGTATGGGTTTGTTTTATGTATTTGTTTCAGGATACGAGTTCAGGAGACTTGTATGCCTTGTTAGTTTGTTTTATGTTTTGTTTTAGGATACAAGCTCAGGTGACTCGTAAGCCTTGTTATTTGATACTTGTATTCTTTTAGGATACGAACTCTGGAACTTGGTAAGCCTTGTTTATTGTTGGATTGTTTATGGGTTAGGTATCATTTGATGCCTTAGCATTTGGATATGAGTGATGCGAGAAGGAATATCGCAAGTGTATTTAAAGACCTGTATCTCTCCGGACTTAGAGAGATCAGACTTCGACAGACAGAGTTTTCTATATACTTGGTTGAACAGTTATCTTCTATTCTGTTCGATTCGAGAATCTATGAGCTTTGCACAGGCCTACAATACTTGGCCTTCTCTTAGTAGTTTCGATAAGTAATAGAGTCTATTCAACTACTTGTTGGCGTCTCAGGTACTTGATCTCATTTATACCACAGGGTTGGTTAGAGTCAATACCGATATAACTTCGCAAGACCGCTGCCCCCACGGGAAGTGGTTACAAAGGGAATCCGAATTCTACCGATATAAGGCTAAGACACCCTACCTCACAGGACTCTAAGACAGATCCCTTGCCCGATACCCCAGCACTCTCGATTGATACACACTACGCCTCTTGGCTTGACTACCCCACTGATTCAGAAGAAGTCATGTATTACACTAGCGATGAGAACCCTTCTCCCACCCTTACATCTTTTAACTCGATTCTTCGCTCTAACCCTGAATATGTCATGAACGACGCAATCAGCCTCGCTGTTACCCGCTCTCAAACCACCCAAAGTCCCTCAAATAAACTCAAGAACCCCCCACAAGGTTCCCCAAGCACCTCCTCCACCAATAGCGCCGATAGCTACTGGGAAGACGCAGTTATATCTCCTTCTCCCAGCGAACAAGAAAAGGAACCGTCAGAAACAAGCTAGCGGAGATTTATCTGCACTAATGTTGACTGTGAGCTACACAGCGAAGAAAAAGCAGAGGCCAGCTAGTGGCCTCAGGATCCCAGGAAGCGAAAGCAGAGCAAAAAGGCCAAAGGAAAGCGAGCTGTCATCTAAGGACGTATCACCCGTGAGAAAGAACTCTGGAACTCGCTCCCCACGATCTCTCATCCCTCTCTGAACGAGCCCCGGCTCTTTGAATGGAAGACACGCTTCTCGATTCCACTCCGATGGCCTGGCCGGCCTTCGGACCTCTCTACAATGACCCAGACAATAACCAGACTGAATCTAGTCAAGCCCAACTCATTCTCGATACCCTCAATGCCTGCCTACATGGGACTTTCCGCGATTGAATCCGGCAGGCCTTAGTGCTTGACCCCCTCTATGCCAAAGTCAAGGAAACTGGCAACAAATTGCACTATTCAATCTCCGATGGCTTCCTACTGGCACAGAATACCAATGGCTACCAAAACCTTTACATACCGATGGGACATCTTGAGGCGGGAGTATCCCTTCAGGATTTCATCCTCCAATCCGTTCGTGATGGCCTAGCCGATTTCTCAGCTAACAAATGCTACTCCTACGCTGCATGCTTCTTCTGGTGGCCCCAAATGAGACAAGACTTCATCCTCTACTGTCGCCCTTGCGACAAGAGCCAAATCAATAACGAGCCTACTACACTTCCGTTAGGCAATGCCCTTTCTCTCCCTACACCTGACGAAGCCTACCAATCTCTCGCCCTAGACTTCGGTAGCTCATTCAACAAGTCCAATGGATACACAACTATGATGGTCATCATAGACCGATTTACCTCATATACTCATCTCGTTCCTGTTAAAACTGCAGCCACCTCTGAGAAAGTCTTTGATGTCCATGGTCTTCCCTTAAGTATCGTTTTGGACCAGTACTCTCGTCTTACCTCTAAGTTTCAGTCTCAGATCATGAAGTCTCTTAATATCCAAGGCTGGATGGCCACCAAATACCACCATCAAACTAACACCCAGGTTCAGCGCAGGATTCGCACCCTGAAGCAGACGATGCGGAACTTCGTTAACAAAACACAGAACAACTTGTCCCCAGCACTCGCAGCGATAGCAGCAGCTATGAATGGAGCACCCAATGATTCTTTACACATTTCCGGTTACCAGGCCGTCTATGGACGCCATTGGAAGATATTCCACCCTGTCCAGAGATCCGCCAGCAAGATACCCGGTGTCGATGAGATTCTAAATACTCATGAAGCAACAAGAATAGAAGTAGACATGGCCAGAAAGCACGCTACCTTCCGGCAGTCTGTACAAGCAGCCAAATGCCACAAACCCCCACCGCAGCCATTCAAAACAGGATCCAGAGTTCTTGTTATAGGACGCCCTTACACCCCCTCTCCTGCATGATCCAAGAAGCTAGAACCTCGATGGTTTGGACCATTAAAGGTCCTAGCACATGACGAAGATACAAACAACTACAAACTCAAATTACCCCGCCACATGGCCAGACAGAAGCCATATTGTCACATCTCCTCCCTGAAAGAATACCATGAGAATGATCTCGATAGATTCGGATCCAGAAGGATGGACAAACCCGCCCCCATCCTTACCGATAATGCAGAAGAATGGGAAGCAGAGCAGATACTCAATGATAGGCACCAGAACAACAGAGACGAATTCCTGGTACACTGGTCAGGCTATGAGAGAAACGACCACTGCTGGGAGCCTATCGAGAACCTCGACCATGCCTTGGAACTTGTTCAGGAATACTGGGACGAAAAACCACCCTAATGAACCAACGCCAAAGATCACCTCCCATTACATTAAGACCTCCTGGGAACCGATGGAGGTTTCCTCTACACCCTGTACCACCACGACGTTTCCAGATGACTTCTGGGAACCCTATGATGACGAAGAATCCGATGCTAGCAGCTCTGAGAAGGCCTACTTCCCCACCAGCAATGACGAACTCCTATGGCACAGAGATCTGGATGAAATTGATTATGAGGACAAGGAAAGGTTATGGTTTTTCAGAATGAGGGAATGAAATATGTATACATGTTCCGGTAACTTTATTCAGGAGCGGAGTGCAGGATTTCCTATGTTTAGTTTGATTACTTTGCTTACTTTCATTAGTTTGATTGTTTTACAGCCCTGGAGCTACATTATGGCCCGGTAGCTTGTGTTAAGTTTAGTTTTCCACGTTTATTGCTTTATTTAGGAACACAAGTGAAGGAACGGTGATGTCAGCTGACGATAGCATTGAGGCAGTGTTATGACTCTTAGGTTTCATGTGGGATCACAGGACATGCAGGGCAAGGTGCACTGCCCAGTCATGATTGTGGTTGCAGGATATCTGATTACTATTGCTATGGGAGAACTCTTGTATTTAAACTCATCTCCTGGCTAGCAGGAGAAAGGCAGACTTCAGCAGACTCATGTTTTAAGAATATACTTGGTTGAACGGCGATCTGAGAGTTCCACTTGCCCTTTAATTATTATCTCTCTTGATCCTTGAGTTCTCTGAAGCCTCCCTTAGACCTAGCTCTTACCGGTCAACCGCTAGCCCCGGATTGTACCTTTCATTCGAGAGGAGGAAACCAGTTACAGGGACACCTCTCCTCCATAGCGGCTTTACTTGGCTCACTTGCATGAGCAAAAAAAGCAAGAATGGTCGCAGCAGGTGGTGTTTCATGATAAAACCCGCCATGTTTATGTCACCCATCACTGTAGAGATTTAGTTCGCATCTGGCAGAGCTAGTTAATCCAACCAATTCTATCATCAACATTACTTCAACCAAGTTTTCAATTGGGCTGTACTCCTATTCCAGTATTGGGTGCCTTTGACTACGGCTTCCAGTCTCAACTAGTCCAAGTCTGGTGAACAACTGAGAAGGAGCCGTGCCCCTCTAAAGACAGCCTTGGTCTACATGCCCACCAATTTGCACATGAGATACATGACCCCTATCTCATTCCCTTTTGTCAGACAGTTGCCCCGCTCAATAGGATCTCTCTACAGAGTATGCATGTGGTTTGTGATAATACGATGAGGCATAATGGAGTTCAAAATCGGGCCATTGCGAAAGTAACAGGATATCAGGTTATTCCTTGGCCCGCCAGTCACCCGATTTAAATGACATTGAGAATGTATGGAATATAGAAAGAGAGACTGCTGAAAAGATTTTCTAGGTGGAAGATTCTGGGTAGTACTGTGGGCCGCGATGGAACCTTGGGGGTGGAGGGGACATTTGGTCGGACATATACAGATGATGAACTTTGGACTGCAGGTGTTGATGAATGGGATGCCATTGAGCAGGATAAGATTGATGAGTTAGTTAGAACCATGCCTCAGCGCATTGAAGCTGTAATTCCGGCTGCAGCAGGACATACAAAGTGGTAGATAGGCAGCCATTATTGCCAGGTCTGGGGGTGCCAAGACTTTTGTTACACGACTGTACTCGGGTACTCGGGTAAGTACGGCGCGGTGCCACGAAATGTCTGGGTTTATTTCCTATTCTGGGGGGGCGCCCGACTTTTGTCCACCTTACAAAAAAAAGCCACAAAACGGGTTTGTATGGTGGAGAGCCCTAATTACCGTATATGGGGTGCGCCCGACTTATTGCTACCCCCGAGTACATGTGAGAAAATTCGGTGATGATATGGCTCCCTGGATGAAGAATATTATCGCTTCGGGGACTGTGGGCCAAAACACTTCTCCACGCGTAACTGGAATATCGCTTCCATCAGGGGAAGCCAAATTTGCTTTCACAGCAGCAACAGCATTATCGCTCCCAGGACAAGAAGCGAAACTACCGTTCACTGTTCCAACCACATTATCACTTCCACTGCTGTAAGCGAGAATGTGATTCATCGCATGAACCACACTATCACTTCCATCCCTGCAAGCGAGAACTTGATTGACCACACAGACCACTTTATCGCTTTCAGCCTTACACCGATTGTTGTGCCCGTTGTCACATCCTTTGCCCCCCCCGCTATCCTTGATATTGGACTTTTGTACCGCCGTAGGAGAATCAGGCGAGAATGTTGGGGTATTGTACCGTTGCACGGTTGTGAAAATATGCATCAGCCCACAGAACCGCCTATCTTTCGGGTAAAAATTCGAGGGCTGAAGTCAAAAGATAAAGTCCTCAAGAGGCAAAATTAGTTGGGGAATCCCTGACTACTGGAGTATCGACTCGCAGCCTTGCAGCTTGTGTGCACTGCCGATAATGATTGTGCCAGCGCATATCATGCATGCGCAACGCCCGAGCCTCATAAATTACTACACCACCCCCCCGCTTTCTCCAAGTGTTAGGGATCCTCTCTGGTTCCGAGCCAAGTCCTATTCTCACTGCGCACGATCACTCTCTAGATCACAAGAAAAGATATCCAGATCACCCTCTATAGCTCAGATGTCGCAAGAACACCAGCAGGTTACCAGTGATATCGGTTCGTTCAACAATAATTTCTCCAACAATACTGGTTCGCACAACAATTTTAATTCGTTCAATACTGTCAACTTCATCACCGGGTTAGACAACGAGGGGCGTCAAATTCTGCAATGGTTATCGCCGCTTGAACCGCAGCAACGGCACCAAGGTGTGAGGACTCACCGACTCGACAGCGTGGGAAACTGGGTGCTAGAAACCAGCGATTTCAGAAAATGGCGTGACGCGGAAGATGGTTGTGTGGACCAAGTGTTGTTCTGTTACGGAGGTCCAGGAGTGGGGAAAACTTATGTTAGGTAGGAAGGACTCTGGACTAAAATAACTCCGATGTTGCTCACCGTCGACAAATAACAGCTCCCTAGTTATCGATAGTCTGTGCAATCAGGTTTCGGGGAAAGACTCAGCGGTCGTTGGGCTATACTGCGATTTCCATTCACAACAGGATCAGACCACCACGAATATGTTTGGCGCCATGCTCAAACAGCTCGCCAGCAGAGGGGGAATTTCGAAGCTTACACGGGAGGCTTTTCAGAATGCCAAAAAGGAGTTTGGTGGTCGGGGCCTTCAACTTCCGGAAATGTTAAATATACTAAAGAAGACCTTTGCATCATTACCACGGCTGTTCATATGCATTGACGCATTAGACGAATGCACGCCGAAGGACCGACGGGGGCTCATTAAGTCATTACGAGAAATTGTTCAAGCATTGCCGGGTGTGCGGGTATTCCTTACCGGGAGGCCCCATATCGGCGACGAGATCATGACATGTTTTAGCAAAGTCCTCCAGATACCTCTCAGTCCTGCCCATGGCGATATTATGAGTTATCTGGAGATGCGGATAGACAATGACATGGAACCTAAAGCAATGGACGCCGCATTGCGGGCGGATATCAAGAGAATTATCCCAGAGAAGATCTCGGAAATGTAATAATGAATATCAAATACATTCTCAAGACAAGTCCAAGGTGTAATTTGCTAACGGTGTATTCGGTAGTTTCCTTCTCGTTTCTCTATATATGGACGCAATCATGGGCGAGGTTACTCTCTCTCGGAGAAGAAACAAGCTTGATGAGCTTACCAAGGGGGAGGGCCTGGGAGATGCATACACGGGAACCTTGAAACGGATACAGGAGCAGCACGAAAGTAGATCAAAACTCGGGATGGAAGTTTTAATGTGGGTATCACATGCGGAGCGGCCATTACATGTCGATGAGCTATGCCACGCGCTGGGGGTAGAAGGGTCCACAGACTTGGACATTGGGAATATTCCAGCGATGGAAACACTATTAGCATGCTCCCTGGGGCTCGTCACGGTCGAGAAGTCCTCATCTACGGTCCGGCTTGTCCACCAGACTCTGCAAGAGTACCTCTCCAATAACACCAATTTGTTCCCTAACCCCCACTCTATAATTGCCGAGGTTTGTTTAACCTACCTCAATTTTCCGCACGTGAGGAGCTTCTCGCCTGCCCTGAGTTCCGTCCCACCAACCTCCCTTTTCGTCGAATATGCTTCTTGTTACTGGGGCACACATGCTAGATCGGAAACCACAGAGAGCGTGAAAACTCTTGCATTGAAGCTACTCGTTGGGTACGACAAACACATATCTTCAAAGGTGCTTTTATTGCATGGTGTGCGAGCTGAGGAGCAGCCATTTGGCGGAGATGGCGCCCCCACAGGATTTACTGGGCTTCACTGTGCGGCATATCTGGGGTGTCAGGACATAGTAGTTGCTCTATTAGAAACGAATAACGGGGATCCGCAGGCAACCGATTTCCATGGTAACACAGCAATTGCTTGGGCTTCAAAGAGGGGGCATGAAGGGGTAGTCAGGGTATTGCTGGGACGGCGCGGAGCCGATTCTGACACGTCTGGCACCAAATATGCGTCAATGGCGATCTTGTGGGCTGCAGAGAATGGGCATGAGGGGGTGGTGAGGATACTGCTGGAACGGGGCGACGTCAATCCTGACAAGCCAGATGAACGCGGTCGAACACCGCTCTCGTGGGCTTCCGAGAGTGGGCATGAGAGGGTCGTGAGGATGCTGCTGGAACGGAACAACGTCAATCCTGACAAGCCGGATAAATATGGTGATACACCTCTCATCTGGGCTTCCAGGAGGGGGCATGAGGGAGTTGTGAGGATGCTTCTGGAACGGAACAACGTCAATCCTGACCAACCGGATACATGGGGTCGCACACCGCTCAGGTGGGCTTCTAAGCGGATGCTGCTAGAACGGAACGACGTCAATCCCGACAAGCCTGACGAACGCGGTCGAACACCGCTCTCGTGCGCCTCCGAGAGCGGGTATGAGGGGGTGGTGAAGATGCTGGTGGAACGGAACGATGTCAATCTCGACAAACCGGATACATGGGGTCGCACACCGCTCATGTGGGCTGCCGGGGGTGGGCATGAGGGAGTCGTGAGGATGCTGCTGGAACGGAACGACCTCAATCCCGACAAACCGAATAAATCGGGTGGCACACCGCTCATGTGGGCTGCCGGGGGTGGGCATGAGGGAGTCATGAGGATGCTGCTGGAACGGAATGACGTCAATCCCGACAAACCGAATAAATGGGGTTGTACACCGCTCCTGTGGGCTGCCGTGGGTGGTCATGAGGGAGTCCTTAGGATGCTGCTGGAACAGAACGACGTCAATCCCGACAAACCGAATAAATGGGGTTGCACACCGCTCCTGTGGGCTGCCGTGGGTGGGCATGAGGGAGTCATTAGGATGCTGCTGGAACAGAACGATGTCAATCCCGACAAACCGAATAAATGGGGTTGCACACCGCTCATGTGGGCTGCCGGGCGTGGGCATGAGGGAGTCGTGAGGATGCTGCTGGAACGGAACGACGTCAATCCCGACAAACCGAATAAATTGGGTTGCACACCGCTCATGTGGGCTGCCGGGGGTGGGCATCAGGGGGTCGTGAGGATGCTGCCGAAACGGAATGACGTCAATCCCGACAAACCGGATAAATGGGATTACACACTGCTCAGGTGGGCTGCCAGGAGGGGGCATGAGGGAGTCCTTAGGATGCTGCTGGAACTGAACGACGTCATTCCTGACAAACCGAATAAATGGGGTTGCACACCGCTCATGTGGGCTGCCGGGGGTGGGCATGAGGGAGTCATTAGGATGCTGCTGGAACGGAACGACGTCAATCCCGACAAACCGGATACATGGGGTCGCACACCGCTCAGGTGGGCTTCTAAGCGTAGGCATCAGAAAGTCGTGAGGATGCTGCTAGAACGGAACGACGTCAATCCCGACAAGCCTGATGAAAGCGGTCGAACACCGCTCTCGTGGGCTTCCGAGAGCGGGCATGAGGGGGTGGTGGAGATGCTGGTGGAACGGAACGATGTCAATCTCGACAAACCGGATAAATGGGGTCGCACACCGCTCTTGTGGGCTTCTAAGCATGGGCATCAGGGGGTCGTGAGGATGCTGCTAGATCGGAACGACGTCAATCCCGACCAACCGGATTTGTTCCATCGAACACCATTATTGTTGGCTCTCTCGGATAAGCATGAGGGGGTGGTAGGGATACTGCTAGAACAGAACGGTACCAATCCCTACAAACCACATTGGTCGCGTCGAACACTGCGCTGGTTGGCATCGCGGGGTCTTGCAGATACCCAACAACCCCAGACCCGGCCATGCGGTTAAGCCCAACCAACGGCCAAATATGAATTAAGCCTATAGTCAACAGAGCAACCCCTCCCCGGAGCAACCATCCCCCCAGCTCCCCCAACTATTTGAGTCTCCTCCCAAAATGACCGAGTGATATCCGAGCATAACCACACCGCTTCCTTCCCCACTCACTAAACATACCTCTCCGCAGAGCATCAAACATCGCAAAAGGAGGACCTCCCCCCACAACCGCCTATTCCTTCCATGTAGACTACCAAATCACAGCAGGCGTCAAACCATTGTATCATTTTCCTGGAATCTCTCGTTATCTCCTTTGTTCCCTCAAACCACTCTTGGCCATTCCTTACTTGTTACCTCATTCTTCAGCTATCTACCCAACCTTCTCTATATCCGTACCTTTTTAGTTGCCTTTTATACTCGCTTGTCTCTCTCCACGCACCTTTTTGCTTTTGCCTTTTGTTCCTCACCCCCATTGCGTTGCGTTACCTAGGGTCTCTCTCTGCTGCTACTGACCCTGTATTCATTTGTATTAGACTATAGCTCAGATGGCAACTAGATTAATTTATAAGAAGGATGGATAGAACCTCGATTGATATAGATATAAATGGGATTAGACACTTTTACCATACGCACAAGACCGGGTACAGTACATGGCAGGAATCAACAGAGCAGAGTTCGTGATGCAAATTTGCGGTATTTACTTCGTTTATTTCCCCTCTCACATTATTCTCTTCTCCTCCGCCTCAGTCCCCCTGGCGCCCCAGCCCCAGCCCCAGCGACACTTGCCCGTGCCCACTCATCCGCTTACCCCATTGCAAGTTATGCCCCCCTTCCTTCTAACACCCCCTTATCGCCCCAACGCCATCATAAAACTGAAGGTCGACAAACCGTACTAATATCATATTATGGCATCAGCAGTCACAATGCTTACATTTACAATCCCGGACCAAGTAACTCTACATGGAGTGCGAATGAGAGGGGGAAGTTACCATATAGTATACCACTCATACCATACCAGAATTCACGGTATGACACAATCTCCCGGGCGGTCACCGTCCATGATGCTTGATATCGAGGGAGTTGATCCTTTGCCATAGGGGCCCAAGTCACGGGAAGAGCTGATTACGTAAGCTCACTGATTCCAAGTAGTCTTGGGAGAGTAAATCTACTAGAGATTGGCAGATGGTTCCGCGAAGGAATTAGCTGCGAGGGCTTGGTAACATGTGAAGACGGCTGTGTGCAGGGGAGGATACTACTTGTACCCTGGATCTATGTTCCCTAATCCAACCTAGTGCGGTTAATTGTCTTCAGAAAAATTTAAATTGGGGTTTTGCTGTAACAACCCCCCCCTCTACCATCTCTATTGCTATCCCAAGTGCTTTTCATTCTGGCCCGAGTTACGGCGTCCAGTGAATTTAGGCTAGGTTGTATGTCGGGAATCGTGAGATGCTGGTCGGCATGCTCGCACCATCGTTTCATTGTTCGCCTAGTTTCCGGGGATGAGCCGAGATTGCGGGGAAGGTGGGGAGGCTTCGGGAATGCGCTGAACGTTAGGTTTTGGATCGATACAACCGCTGGAGGGAAAGCGGGAGAGCCGGAAAGGAACGTGAGACAGATGGATTTCTGTAAGCTATCGATAGTGGGGGGTTTTGTCTTTCCCTTGTTAGAACTGGGATGCGGAAAAGGGAAAGGGAGGGCATACGGTGAAGTAAATGGATATGTGGGTGATCCATGGACGGATGAGAGGGCTTCGTTGTGGATTGTATACACTCCTCCTGTCTTTACCATTAACTAAGTTAGTTGCGATAGAGTGAGCGATAGATAGCGCAATTGAAGAAGAGAACGAGCGAACTTCCCCACTGATTTTCCAGTTGGTCGCTGGCTATCATATCATTTCAGAGTTGCATGAACTCTTGGCGCTTCGTCCGGCCGCCACGGCGAATCCATCCACATTTCAGAAAGTCGCAGCACTTGAGTACTGTGGCGGTGCGGCTACTAGGCCAACCAGAGGGGTTAGGCGGATTTACACTTGATACCCGGTGTCGCACTTCTTGAACAGGTCCTGCTTGCTCTAAATGCTAGAACTATGGATACAAGGGGCCTAATGCAAGACCTCCCTAGAAATGAGAGGATGGTATGCTTTGATACAACGTGAGATGGATTTTTTTTTGACTCGATCTTTTTTTAAATAGAGTATGTGATGCAGTTTGGAGACAGGTCTGCCTGTGGGAATGTTAGTTTTATTTTTTTATTTTTGTGAGATTGCCCTTTTCTTGTCAGATGCTCGGGTATCTATTGTGGATTTCTACGTCTCGTGCAGGTGGTCCTGAGCTTTCCGGATAAACTGAGTGGGGAAAACTTATGTTAGGTAGGAAGGACTCTGGAGCGAGATAACTCAGATGTTGCTAACCGTCGGCAAATAACAGCTCCCTCAAGTTACGGGGAAAGACGTGGCAGTCTTTGGACTATACTGCGATTTCCATGCACAACAGGAACAGACCACCACAAATATGTTGGGTGCCATGCTCGAGCAGCTTCCCAGCAGAGGAATTTCGGAGCATACACGAGAGGCCTATAAGAAGGCCCAAAATGAGTTTGGTGGTCGGGGCCTCCAACTTCCAGAAATGCTAAATGCACTGAAGAAGGCCATTGCCTCTCTGCCGCGACTGTTTATATGCATTGACGCATTAGACGAATGCACGCCGAAGCACCGACGCGAGCTCATTAAGTCACTGCGAGAAATCGCTCGAGTGTTACCGGGCGCGCGAATATTCATTACCGGAGGCCCCACATCGGTGATGAGATCGCGACATATTTTAGCAAGGCCCTCCGGATACCTCTCAGTCCTACACATGGTGATATTACGAGTTATCTGGAGAGGAGACTAGAAAATGACACAGAGCCTAAAGCAATGGACGCCGCCTTGCGGGCGGATATTATGAGAATCATCCCTGAGAAGATCTCGGAAATGTAAGAAACAATATTAAATATATTCCCAAGACCAATCCGAGGTGTAATTTGCTAACCGGGTCTTCTCAGTTTCCTTCTCGTTTCTCTATATATGGATGCAATCCTGGACGAGACTACTCTCTCGGAGAAGAAACAAGCTCAATGAGATTACCAAGGGGAAAGGTCTTGGAGACGCGTACACGGGGATCTTAACACGGATACAGGCGCAGCCCGGAACTAGATCAAAACTCGGTATGGAAGTTCTAATGTGGGTTTCATATGCGGAGCGGCCATTACATGTCAACGAGTTATGCCACGCCCTCGGGGTAGAAGGGTCCACGGACTTGGATACTGGGAATATTCCAGCGATAGAAACGCTATTAGCATGCTCTCTAGGGCTTGTCACGGTCGAAAAGTCCTCATCTACGGTCAGGCTTGTCCACTACACTCTGCAGGAATACCTCTTCAATAACACCAACTTGTTCCCTAATTCCCATTCTAGAATTGCGGAAGTTTGTTTAACTCACCTCAATTTTCCACACGTGAGGAGCCTTTCGCCTGCCCTTAGTTCCGTCCCACCGACCTCCCCTTTCATCGAATATGCTTCTTGTTACTGGGGTGCACACGCCAGATCGGAAACCACAGAAAGCGTGAAAACTCTTGCATTGAAGCTACTCGATGGATATGACAAGCACATATCATCAAAGGTGCGCTTATTGCATGGGGTGAGGGCTGAGGAGCAGCCGTTCGATGGAGATGGTGTCCCCACCGGATTTACAGGGCTTCACGGTGCCGCATACCTCGGGTGTCAGGACATAGTAGCTGCCCTATTGGAAACGAATAGCGGATGGGCAACCGATATCCATGGTAACATAGCAATTGTTTGGGCTTCAAAGAGGGGGCATGAAGGGGTGGTCAGAGTACTTCTGGAACGGAGCGGCATCAATTCTGACACGAAATATGGGTCAATGGCGCTCTTGTGGGCTACAGAGGAGGGGCATGAGGGGGTGGTGAGGATGTTGCTGGAACGGAATGACGTCAATCCTGACAAGCCGTATGACACCGGTCTAACACCACTGGCGCTGGCTTCCGGGTGTGACCATGAGGGGGTTGTCAGGATGCTGCTAGAACGGAACGACGTTAATCTTGATAAAGAGGATAGGTCGGGTTATACACCGCTCTTGTTGGCTTCCACGTGTGGGAATGAGGGGGTCGTGAGGATGCTGCTGGATCGGAACGACGTCAATCCCGACAAGCAAAATTAATACCGTCAAACACCGCTCTTAGCAGCTTCTATCAATGGGCATGAGGGGGTGGTCAGGACCCCACTGGAGTGGGACTGCCTCAATCCCGACAAGCGGGATGAAGATGGAAAAACACCGCTCATGTGTGCTTCTCTGGGTGGGCATGTGGGGGTTGTAAGGATGCTGCTAGAACGGAACGACGTCAATCCCAACTACCCGGATGAAGTGGGTTCCACAGCGCTCCTGTGTGCTTCCTTCAAAGGGCATGATGCGGTCGTCAGTGTTGAAATTTCACGAAGATTCCATCCCTCCGACATCACCGAAACCGGAATGACACATGGTTGAGAAGAAGTTTGTTTGATGATGGTTGGACGATCAAGTAGTATTGTATCAAGAAAGTGTTAGTTTGTTTGGCTAGGAAGTTAGACGAGGGGGAAATGTTTGGGATGTTTGAGGGATTGGCACTAGGGATGACGGAGGTCAAAGGCTAAGGCTAGCTAAGGGGTTTGGGACACATCGGTGTCACACTATGACAGTTAGGAAACGACAAAAGGTGTCAGAACAGTATTGGATCATGGATGATGAGGACGACTGTGTAAGAGGACGAAACAAGGAACTAGGGAGTTAGGGAAATGAGTTTTGGAAATGTTCGACGAAGTTGAAAGGAGGGTGAAAGGGCGAAATGACGGGAGAAGAGACAAGTTCTTATGTTGATGAAGAATCTTTTCTATAGTGTGGAGCTTGTGTATATATAGGACACCTCCGGTGACATAGAAACAATAAGGACCCCAAGATACTCTTGTCTGATCATAGCCAAACGATTTTAGTCTGGACCCTGCTGGAACGGGACGACATCAGTCCTGACAAGCCTAGCAAATACGGTTATACACCGCTCTTGATTGCTTCCGAGGGTGGGCATGAGGGGACCGTAAGAATGCTGCTAGAAAGGAACGTCAATCCCGACACACCAAGTCACCCCCGTAAAACACCACTCTCGGTGGCTTCCAGTAATGGGTACGAGGGGATCGTGAGGATTCTGCTGGAACGGAACGACGTCAATCCCGACAAAGCGGATCTCCTCCGTCGAACACCACTATCGTGGGCTTCTGCGAATGGGCATAAGGGGGTGGTAAGGATGCTACTGGAACGGAGCGACATCAATCCCGACAAACCGGATCTCCTCCATCGAACGCCACTATCGTGGGCTTCCGCGAATGGGCATGAGGGAGTGGTAAGGATGCTGGTGGAACGGAACGACGTCAATCCCGGTAAACGGACCTGGTTCGGTATGACACCGCTATGGGAGGCTTCATTGTATGGGCATGCAGAGGTTAAAAGGATACTACTAGAACAGAACGACGTCAATCCCCACAAGCCCAGTTTATTCGGTCAAACACCACTATCGTGGGCTTCTAAGAATGAACATGAAGGGGTGGTAGGAATGCCGCTTGAGCAAAATGACCCCAATCCCTCCAACCCGGATAAGTGGCATCAAGCGCTGAGCAAGTGGACATCATGGGGTCTTGCCGATACCTAACAATGTTAATCCCGACTAGGCGGATAAGCGGAACCTAGGTGTGTGACTCCGCAGCAAGCCTACGATCAACAGAGCCGCCGTCCCCCGAGCTCACCCAGCTATCTGAATCTCCTCCCAAAATGACCCCCAGTTTAAAATCCAAGCATAAATCCGACACTTCCCTCTCCACCCACTAGGCGTACCTCCCGGAAGGGCGACAGAGAGCAAAACCAAATTCTGCACCTACAACAATCTATGATTTTAATTTCGACTGCTAAATCAATGCAGGTATCAAACCATTGTATCATTTTCCTGGGATCTCTCGTTATCTCCTTTGTTCCTCCAGGCCACTCTGGGCCTTTCTCTGCTTGTTACTCCATTCCTCAGTTATTTAAACAGTTTTCTCTATATCTATGCCCCGTTTATACCCTTCTATACTCGCGTTCTCAGTATATGTACCCTTTTTGTTTTACCTTTTACTTCTCATTTCCATTGGGTTGAGTTATCTAAGGCCTGTCTGCGAGTGGCTCATATTCATTTGTATTACTCTATAAATTAGTGGCAGCCGGATTAGGTTATAAGAAGGATGGATGGAAGCCCCGTAGCTATTGATATAGGGGAGAAATAAACCAAGAAAATACCGCTAATCTCGAATCATGAACTCTGCTCTGTTGATTGCTGCCATGAACCCATCCTCGTGCGTCAGGTCTAAGGGCCTAATCTCATTTATCCGACATTATTCCCCCCTCCTCCGCCCCCGCTCCCACCCACCCGCCATCTACCCGTGCCCACTCATCCGTTCACCCTATCGCGAGACATGCCTCCTGTTGAGTGTAGTAGGGTACGGGCAACCACCCTAGTTGTGTTGTGGAGAAGATAGGACGGCGTTGAGGGTAAACCACTAGTTGCGCAACACATGTTTGTTAGTCCTATTTAGTTAGCAGCGGCGCGCATCTGAGAATAGAACAAGTTCTCTCACATCCACCACGTCTACCCATCCAACAGGTTATGAGCCTTTGCGTTCCACGCAGGTTAAGCCAAGGAGAAAAATCGCCCATTCGATAGGCGGCTGTCTAC
>Ga0307509_10003033_pt1 | contig 26147 bp, 22 predicted proteins | sample 10_EM_MG_FD_202245 | JGI IMG/M metagenome (GOLD analysis project Ga0307509, IMG submission 202245) | Populus trichocarpa ectomycorrhiza microbial communities from riparian zone in the Pacific Northwest, United States - 10_EM | ecosystem: Host-associated > Plants > Roots > Unclassified | place... | reverse complement strand
GGATGATCGTCTACTTCACCGAATCAGCTCTAGTTAGCTAAGAATATTGGAACTAAACAAAGACAAAATTTATCCGAAACAGTACCAAGCCTATACGGCCTATAGGCGGGCCCGGCCCGGCCAGGCTTTGCCGCGGCCTGGCCTACCTGGCCCGTTGGGAACACTGGTAAGTTATTATATATTATATCTCGGCTCAGTCGAAAATGCTGTGACTCCGGATTCTATGCGCCTCTCGCACAGTGACTGCCCAAGTGCATGCGCTGTTGAGTTTGAGGGGTAGCGGATTGCTAGTCGGGCGGTTTTACTGCCGTGGGTTGTTGGAGGAATAGGGACACTGTCAACGATTGACTGACTAACGGACCAGAAGGTTGGGTGTCTACCGCCTCAAGCCTGCAACATCATAGCAACCTCTGCAATCATCCGTACCTACTATCCCACAAACACAGGCAATGAACAACCAGAAATCCCGTATCCTCTCCGATAAGAAAGGAAATCTCTCCAATTCCCCCAACTCCACCGAGCAAGCTCGCACCGAGGCCGCTAGGAGAATAATCTCCCTCCCCGGGTTTCATTGCTCCGAATTCCTCATCATCAAGGAGACGGTCAAGGACGTCCTATGCTGGTTCAAGAGCCTTGCAGTTCGCAAGCACGCCAAACACGAACGATAAGGAATACCAAGTTGACCTCCAGGTTTTGATGTACACTATCGGCAAGCTTAGCTCGAGTCTTGTAATGGTTAAAGCTAAGGCTGTGGAGAATGTGAGTAGTGTTCCCAAGCGGTCGGTCCGGACCAGGGGTCGGCAGTCCGGCCAGTCCGGCTTAAATTATTAACGGCCGCCAAAGCCTGCAGGTGCCCAGGCAACCGCCAGGTCGAGAGGTAGGCAACCCAGGCCAAAGCCCACAGATGCCCAGGTAAAGCTCGTAGATGCCCGGGCAAAGCCGCCAGATGCCCGGGCAAAGCCCGTAGATGCCTAGGCAAAGTCGTCAGATGTTCAGGTAAAGCCTGCAGATATCTGTGAACGGCTTGCAGGCTTTTCACGGCTAATCACTCAGAATACGGGAATAGAACAAGGAACTTACAGCGTTATTAGTAGATTTCGCTTAAGACGCGTAAATGTCCTCTACGCGAGTACTGATCAACAACGATTGTCTTCATATCTACACTACGCGACCATGATCCTTCAGCTCATCACTTAGCACAGTTATTTTATTATTTGGGCTGGCTTACCCTGGGATTGCGCTACGATTAAGAGTTGGTAAGCTTGAGGGTGCCGCGCTCTGCTATATAGCTGAATATTAATATTGAATTTATTATCTCTACTTCTAGTACTCGTATACTAATCTTAGTCAAGATATTATCTCCACCCTCATCTTCACCAAAATTTTATCTCCCAAGTACGATATTATTGATATTATACAAGATTTAGAGAGTACATAACACGAAAGAATTATGATAAAGATATCCTCCTCCCACATAAGAGCTTCCAGTACGCGTAAAGTCAAAAGTCCTATTAGAGATAGCCTGTTTCAACACTGACCCTAATACTCGGGAAGTTATTTTTGGGTATTAGGGTCAGGGTGGAAATACCAAAAGCCTGCAGGTGACCCAGGCCGGGCCAGGCTTTGGTTTTGGAAAGCCGCTTGCCCACAGTCCGGCCCGGCCGTCCCCGGAAAAGCCTGGGTCAGTCCTGCCGTGCCCAAAGCCGGACGGACTGGCCGCTTGGGATCACTGAATGCGAGGGTTGCAATAGAGGAGAAGAAGAGGATCCAGAAGCTATCAAGGGGGAGAAAAGAGGGATGGCTGCGGGGAGGGAGAAGATGGAGAGAACGTCTAGACGGGTGGCAGAAGGGGCTGCAGGCAGAACCTGAGGAGGGGGCTGAATAGCTGAATATTATTCAAGATGTTTCACTGTATTTGATTTAAGTTGATTACTTTCTGCCAATGTTCCCAACCGTCAGGGGGCCCGGCGGGAGGACTGCCAAGAGCCCCGGACGGGAAGGGACGGCTATCTGTAGTCCGCCCGGGGTGGCCTAGGCGCAGGACGGCGGGCCCTACAGGATGAGACATGTTAGTTCAGGGCAGGGGGGCGGCTGGGGGTGGCTGGGGGTGGCTGGGGGTGGCTGGGGACGGCCGGGGAAGGTGGGGGACGGCCGGTGTCTGCACGAGTGATGTCTCATGATGTGAAAATAATCAGTTTGGAGGTGTATGATATCAACCTGGCTAGTACCGGAGGTCCAAGCGCTAGGACTACAGTCCCCTACAGTCCGTCCGGTCCTCACCTTCCAGGGCGTAGTCTGTCCTAGCACCCGCAAAAAGACGGACTATGAGCCGTAGTCCGTCCCGTCCTCACCTGAAGACTGACTGACTGGATGGTTGGGAACACTGCTTTCTGCCGTGACATCGCGAATTGAACAATTTTTAAGTTGTAAATTATGTCGTGCGAAGGCGTTAGATTTTCCGTACCAATTGGTTCTCTGCTGTATAATGGAGGGAGGGATCCTAATACTCGCAAGGGCCGATCTTCAGTCAAATTCTATAGCCATCGAGTCACAAGTTCTCACTCGCTTCCCTCTAGCCCTGTTTCTCGTAAATTTGGTCAATGAGACAAGAGCGCAAAGCGGAAGTAAAGACAGAAAGGCTATGAGAACAAGGTAGTTTCTAGAGGAAGACTGAGAATTGACCGATGTTTCTGGTACATCGCTACTTGGGTACCGGCGTACCATATATTAAACTAGGATCGACGGCGACGACAGTATGACGACAACGGAACGAAACGGCGAACGGAACGAAACGCCAAGGAACTCACACCTAAATCGCACACAGGAGAGGGGAAAAACTCTTCACTATCTTTTCAACAACCACAGTCTCTCGCTCAACGACACGTCCTCTAACAACAACTAACTAAGGCAAATGCAGGAGTATATATCAACATATAATCCTCCTATCCTTCCAAGAACAGTTTGCCCCTTTCCCTTCTTTTGCCTTCTTTTCCGAAATCTCATGCTAACAAAATGCAGAAACAAACATCGCTGTTCACAACATCCTCATACTTATTTTCCGGGTGTAAAACCTTCTTACACCCACCTCCCTTTCTTTCCGGCCTTCCTTAGAGCCTTTCCGCCTCCTATCCGCTCGCGACATTCCTACTTAGGAAATGCTTTCCCCGATCATACAAACACACGCCCGAAGCCGTGTCCATATGCCTGACTCCTCAGCGCACGCTCGAATCCGAAGCCCGAACCCGAAGCCTCATGCCCGAAGGCAAAGCGCGTCCCCGGAAGCTATCTAAAGAATAAAGGAAGTATCCTAAGAGTATGGCGAGCAGCATGGTTTCCAACACCATATTTATACTGTAAAAGATATCTATATACAGAGCCAAGTAGTATCTGAGTTCCATTAGCGCTATTGCCCGCCAGACATACTTTCGTCACATAGAAACCATTTTTCCAACACTGTTAGATATCATGAGTTGTGCGCGGAAGCTTAGTCATAAGGTTGTCTTGTCTGTCATTGGTTACGAGGCTCGCTTGTCATTTTGCTCCTCTTTATTTTCCTTTTCTTTTCTCTTTTCTCGCTCAACAAGTTATTCTTCACAGGAAACCAAATGCAATGAAACTGGTCTTAACACGACTCTTACTCGACCTTTAATCTTTCTCTCGTTCTCGCCTTCAGTAAAGCTCTTCCCACACTTTCTGTACCCAATAAGCGGCCCTGTAAGCTCTTCGTTCCACCCACCGCTGATCTGGTTCGACTCACCGCAGATCATTTCCAACAAGCCCGCACTGGTCCCCGAGTGACACCTCGTGACGCGAAAATATTTTAACCTTGTTTCAAACACCGCGTACAATGCGTGAGACAAACAGCCTGAAAACTCGATTCTCAACCCCTTGCGAGGACTCAAGAACAATGGTAGTGGTTCCAATTCACTTGCTGTATAAATAAGGCCTCTCATGATCGCTCTCCATCCAGGACGCAATGAGGGCTCCCTCTCACTCGAAATCTTGAATAAATAGGCCGCTGAAATTCCTTCCATTCCAATCCCCACCCACTACCTCCTCAATATCTGGAGAAGGAAGTCCCAAAACTATCAACCCCTTGGAGGCGAGCACTTATTCTCCTGTCGCAGTGATACCAGACCCACTACCCGATCCAACCTACAAAAGATAACTTCCTCGCGAGACTAATGGGGGGGGCAAAACAAAAAATTCAAAAACTGAACAAATAGAGATGTGCAGATTGACACTAAAGCACCTTGTCGCCTGCGATCACAAGATCTGGGTTAGGAAGAAAGCCCGCTTTTTTGTACCATACTTTTGCTGGCAGAGGGAGCAATGTGTTAGATCAACAACACATTACGTGCTTAGCAATAATCTACTGAATCTTTTGCATAGGAACAAGGTTTTAATTTGTATTAGCCTTAATTTCTGACAAATGACTTTGAGAAACCTACATTGGCCGACGACATTGTCCTGTTTATGCTCTTTATTCACGTGGGCGCCGTCACTTTATTAATGTGGCCAACAGGATAATGTCGCCCCTCTAAGAGTATTAGTGAGTAAACTTCGTTGTTGCAACCATATTTGGCCTGTGCGACATTGTCCCATCGCATTACCGGTATCTGGTAGAGTTAGGATGTCAGAATCAGGTGTGAATCAGAATTTTGGATGGAGTAAACCTTCCCGGTTGGGTTTTTCCTTTAAATAAAGAACAAAAGTCTCGAAAGTGAGAGCCTGTGGCAAATATTTGTGAAAATCCTACCCTTAAAGGCTACTCTCTGCTCAAAGAAGCTGAAACTCCTTGCTACAAAATTAGGCTTGGCTGTCCTTATCATTAATACACGAATAGACTGGTGCCCAACATTTTGGATCTAAACATGACGGCGGTTTAAGGTACAAGTATACTTTGCCTAGTGCTGACTAGTCATTGGTGATCGCAAATCTACCGCAAGGCTAAAAAGCTGTGAAATTCGGAATCAAACGAAGGTATTGGTGTACCTGTACGGATGTTCCCCTATGAATAAAGCTACTATCAGTGCTTCCTCTACTCGTCAGGGTCTCTTGTTTGGATAAGTTGGTAAATTCCCCTTTCCCCAATACACTCCCTGGCGCACCTGATGCCCCACGGGATCCTCGGTCGTGGGAATATTATTTCAGTTACTAGTATGAGTCTTCCTGTAATGCGTGTGGAGATGCCCGAGGACTTTGTCTGCAGATTTGGGGACTTAGAGTCTTAGGATTCTAGCCTTCGCAATCAGCTTGCCGGGCCTTGTTTTTGTTGCTGGGCTGACACTAAGGGTTAGTGGTAGTGGCGGCGGCGCTGTCTACCTCTCTACTGGATGGGTAGGAGGAGTCTGTGAGGAGCCTATTCAATTAACCAATAGCGCACTTGCAGACTTAATTCACTTCTGCAACTAATATAACCTAACCCTAAACGGCTGCCGTAGATGCGGGTAATCTTCCATCGTGCACCATTCTAAGTTTCACAATTCCAACATAATGTCACTCATGCGAATAAGGAACAAGCCGCGCACCACTTGACTTTATCATAATATATCCATTTGCGGGTTTGCCATTGGTCTCTCGATTTTGTCTTTGTTTTTTTCATGGATCAGGGGTGGTATTTGTGCTGTCGATTTCATAGTGGGGGTTTCCCGGCCGCACACGATTTCACTTGTCCTTCAAGTTTTGATTGGGGGAGACGAGGTGCCGTGGTTATCGGAATCGCTCGATCATTTATCCACAGGGTGTATTCCGTATCCCCTCCATGGATCATTCCTATAGCATTCCATACAATGCTCTACACAGAAAATACACATGAGAATTGACTATATAACGGGGGACAGGTCCTGGAGGTTCCTTCCTTTCCACCAGCGCACCCAACTACAAAAACCTCGAAAACACATCAAAAAGGCATAGAGCAAGCTGCTGCTACCGCTACCGCTGCAGCTTCTACCGCTACCACCGTGGGCGCTGTTGCTGCAGCTTCTGCCGCCACCGCCACCGCTGCTGCTGCCGCCAAAACTTTGGCTCTTTCAGAAGAATGTGCAAACTCACCGCCCATAACTACACACTCTGCAACCACAAACTCTAGACAATAAAGCAAAGCTGTTCTCAAGCCATCGAAGACCCAACCCTACCGTATCCTGGCTGCCGAAGCTTCTCGATCACTGATCGCCGCATTAGTGAGCCACCATCAGAGGCTGTTGTCGATACCCGATACCATCATAGGGAGATGTGTCAGCATTTGGGCTGTAGGTACACTGTTAGGCCTGAGATGGTTATCAGCGGACTGTGATTGGAGTTGTTAGTCGTATCCGGAGATGGGGAGGAGAGTACGGTTGCGGCTGGGTCGAGCTCCTGAGATCAGAGGTGGTGGGAGGGCGTGGAGGGTTGGAGAGTTGGAAGCTGGGTGGAATTTCGCTTCAATTGGCATCTTTCTCTGTTGCCTAGCTCTAGCCTTTGTGTTTTTCAATTTTTATTTATTTATTTAATGTTTTTCTCAGGGGGGGCAGTTAGTTATTCGACCAGATGATGGTGCGTGTTGTGTTCCTGTCGCCGGGACATGGGTTCTCTGCTTTTACCGCCTGAGTGATTGACAATGGAAAATGTGAGGGGGATCTGGGGTTAAGTGGGGGTAATCATTTGTTTGCGCGGTGGATACTGGCGTTTATTTCGAAAGTAAATTTAGAATATATGAAGTGCTGGTATGAGCAGATCCCATCAACCTTCCCTCATGGTGGTGGTGGCCGCGGTTTTGGGAGCTATTGAATGGGGAATGAGCGAGTGATGGTATGTTAGGAGCGGTTTCCAGAAGCGTGACGGGGATACCGGTATTGAAACATCCCGCCGTGAGCCGGCGGTAGCGATGTACCGTACTGTACTCGAGTACACCCCGGGTCATAAAGTCTACATCCACCCTACGGTAAATATCTTAAACCTCCGTCGCAACAAACTCACCCCAACTCGATGAATTTTGGGAGCAAGTAAATAATAGAGAAAAGTATATCTCCTACGATAGACATGCTACCAGTGCTATTCAGAGATCCCATAATAGGAGAAGTTGTTCCTGATGTATTTGTGTAAGTGGTGTGAATTCTTGTCAAGGAGGTTTGACGGGTTTAGGATGGATGCTGGCCCCACGACCCGAGGAGTACTGTACGGTACTGCAGGGGGAGCATTCTTGGCAAAGACGTGTGGGTAATGTCTGTCTGTTTATTTCGTTGATATCTCACGATTGCCGGCCACCCTTCCCTGGAAGAAAAAAGAAAAAAAATTGACAAAAAGAAAAAGATTTCCAGGGAAAGAAAGAAACCCCCCACCCCAGCCTACATACTCGACTGTATTCAGATTTGCTGTGTAACCTAGCTGGATCTGGTCGTCGTCCGGATCTGAACTACTCGCAATGTCGAAGCGGTTTTAAAAAAGACTGATATTGCATACCACCAAAATTTGGCCTTTTTGCTGGGATTTGGGCGGTATGCAATATCAGTCTTTTTTAAAAACGCTTCGACATTGCGAGTACAGCTGACAAGTCAGAAGTCCCGGGGACTAAAATTTTGCGCGTATGGAAGATCGTCTGTGCGGGCCGTAGGAATTTTAAATGTTGAACTCGCGGCAAGACATCCGAAATTCCCCCTCTTAGGGGGCCAGCGCGGAGCGAAAAACAACCCTCTCAAATTGCACCCGTGGCAAAAAAAGAAAGGAGATAATTGCAGGGGTTTAGCTTTCCAAAGTCTAATCCCTGACCGGTCACTCGAACACCTGTTGCTTGGAGCGAGTTATCGGCGGCATGGCTCAGCAGATCCGAACGGCGACTTGACGCAACAAGGTTACTCGTCGGATATGAACGACAAGATGCAGCTAGGTTTACATGAGGGAACGTTGATGGGGTCCTCGAGGGGCCAAGCACCTCTCATACCGTTCTATAATAGCACTTCGCACTTCCTATGTACAGTACGATACCTAGATGTTTTAACGTTGTGCGTTTCCATTATGACCCAGCCCATACGGTAGGAAGGTTAGTGAAGCGATTGATAGGGGCTTGAGATGCCAAAGCTTTTTACCCTTCCTAGCGCTGCACGGTACCTGTACCGTGCTTGGCGACCTACCAAATTAACTCATTTTTTTTTGACTCTGATCGTCATGAGCGTGAGGACCTCAAACCACTGCCTCCACATCACTAACCTCCACCCCCGATCACTTAGTCCCCACCTCGTTCTCGTGGTACCGGTAATGGCCGCTGCATTTTCTGCAGTCTTAACGCTCCCGCAACAAAACCGGACTGGCCAAGGGCAGGGGTATTTGGTAGACGAGAGAGCAGTGTCAAGGTTAGGGTTACAAGGATAACTGGGAATTGAACCATGTTGGTGATCCGTCCAGTTTCGTGCTACAGTACAGTACTCGAGTACTCGTACTGGTAGCAGTTTTTTAGTCTCCGGAACGGGAGGCAAGTACCGCAAGTGATTTAGTCACGGAATAACCGATGGCGCCGTTCGCGCCCAATTTGTGGGAACTGCCGTAATCTACTCGAGTAAGCTCAAGAAAGACAACTCATCGAGCGATCGTTTATTATTACAGTATTCATATGTCCCAGTACATGAAAGATAAGCTTCAGAAAGAAAGAGAGGCGGGAAGTTGATGGTAGGGGTGCTTCGATGGGGCACCGCCCACCGGTTGAGTGCAACGAGGGAAAGAACAAATGGTTCCAGGAGGAATCTCACGCAATGGAGCCAGGGCATCGTCATTGCCGTATCATACTGTACTCAGAGACACCGTGGCGGCAGCACGGTACAGCCTATCGTATCATCCGGGAGGGGTTCCCTTTCTCTTAGCCGCGCCTCCTTCGCCTGATGGATTGCACCACACACTCGTATTGGTTCGCCAGAGTGGTCACGGTTCGCCAGACAGATTGCCGTGGGGGAAACCTTTTCAATACTCGAGTAGTCAGTATCAGTGCATTTTAGCCTCCTCATGACAATGGGTAGTGGTTAGGTATCTAGGGCTGAGAAACGTGAAACTCTCCCCTTCGCTTGCTGAACACCGATCCTCGAATTTCCTAAAATACCATCAAGGTTTCATCCTTTATCTCTCATCCCAATACAGCAATAAAAGATAAGACTAAGCGAAACTCCTGGGTTACTTAGTCGAAAAAAATTGCATTTATCTGTGCCTAATATTTCTCCAAGAAATTTTAAAAATATTTTATTAAACCCACTAATTCCAGTTTATTTTCAAGTAATATTTTTATATTTTTATAATTTTTTATGGTAGTGTTCTCTCTCTTAGGAGTTGAGTGTGATTTTCCTGGCAATGAGAAAAACATTACCCGCTGGCATTAGAAAACATTGATGGTATTTTGTTGGGAGGGCTTGTGATTTGCTGGTATCCTGTATGATGGGGTTTCTCCCCTTGGAGCTGTTGATGCGAAAGACTGACCATACCTATCGGTCAGGCAGGTTCGAGACTGGAGTTGCTTGCTTGGGACAAGGTTTTCGGCTGCCTGCAGGAAGCACCCTCGAGCCCGGTTAGTTCACGATCCGCCCAATTGGAAATGAGTGCCTGTCTCACCTACCGTCAGTGCAACATAATTATTTTTTCTGAGGCTCTGGTCCCTGTTAGGCTGGATTGATCTCAATTCCTGGATCCCATTGGCCCTACAAGTGCTCGAGTACTCGTACAATCTGTGGTAATTTCGATCCCTTTCTCTGGATATCTTCATTGGGATCCCGACGGGAGGAGGCACTGAGAAGATGCCAACTACCTTGTTTTGCCCCACCAAGGATAATCTGTCGCACAACTCACATGTCTATCTGCCTGATAGGGTGGGCTTCCTCGGGAGCGTTGCGGTCTTGAACCACTATCTTTGTCCGGTGCAGAATAAGACATCGGTTCTCTCTCTTTCTCTCTCTTTTTTTATTTTTACGGTAAAGGTCTCCCGTACCACCCATTTTCATGTTTTATCCCTCCCATTCCACAATTTTATTAGCGATAACATTGTAAGACTTGATAGATATAGAATTACTGAGACTTTCGAGCATGATATAATTATAGGCAAGAAGGAGGGGCTCTAGGGGCGGCTGCTCGGGGGGGCGAGGGTCGGGTTAGGGCCGGGGGGGCGGGAGCGGGAGGGTGGGGGGGCCAAGGTGCGGCGGCGCCGGGGGTGCAGAGAGACTGAGGGGTAGCTACAGTCGCGCCCCGTTGTCCCGGATGGTCAAAATCAGGAGTTCACCATCCGGGACAGTGAAACATCCGGGAGGGTGAAATGGTTGATGAAAATGATGTTTGAAAAAACTGAAAAGCGAGTGATAATTGTGTATATATGACTCCCAGCTATTCCATATAAAGCTTAGATGAGGGCTAGAGAGGAAATAAAAGGCCTGAGAGATGAGTGGGTGGAATCTAAGAGCCCTCCCAATCCCGAACTTGAATAGAAGGATTCTATCTCAAATGATTAAGGCACCGCACAATGCCACCAGCAGGACATGCATACAGAAGCAACAAGCGGAAAACACTACAAAACCTTGGTCTAACACCGCTGCAGATAATCGAGCTTTGTTGCCTACCCGGTGGGCCGGGGGGGGGGCTGTATCAATAGTGCCTTTGAGCAGCTGTGCTGTGATATTTCAGGCCAAAATTAGGAGAAAATCCGGGACACTGAATACAGCTCCTACGGGGACAGGGATTAGAGAATTCTAAATTTTCATCCGGTCCGGAAACCCTCAAAATCCGGGACAATGAGGTGTATTTCTATGCAGCTCGCACAAATCTTGAAAAATTGTCCGGGACAACGAAGAATCCGGGAGAGTGAGGTCCGGGATAACGGGGTGCGACTGGTAGTAGGTGGAAAGGAAATAAAATTGTGCTATGGGAGGGATAAAACATGAAAATGGGTGGCACGGGAGACCTTTACCATTATTTTTAACATTTGATGCACGAGCTCACGGCACCATTGTTCACATGGATTATTAGAGGCCGAAGTAAGGTACAAACTCGGTCAGGGTCACTGTTGTTCTTTACCGGCGTTATATCGCGCAGCTATCCAGAGCTTGTTAGTTATAATAGCCATCTAACCAAATTTCAGCATCCATTTGGTCTGGTCAAACGAAATACAATGATAGCAATGAATGAGGCGCAGCGCACGAAATCATATCATGTTGGGATAGATTTCCAAGAGGGTGTCTTCAGCTGTGGTCAATAATGTAGCGCATTATCTTGGGCGACAAGTGGGATGGAGTTGGAGTGCTATCGTCGAGCGCGGGTCTGGGGGCGCCACTGGATACCGGCGGGGGATCGATGCCGCCCTTAACTCACGATACGGCCTTTTTGATGACTGGAGTTACGTCAGCTAGGCACTGCCTCCTTTTTCTTTCTATGATATCTTCTTGAATCGCCCACATACATTGTTTTGCTTCCCACATTCTTTTCTTTTTCTTCCTCTCCATCACTGGATGACATTTTGGCTGTTACGTTTTCATCTATTTTCCAATGATTTCAAGTGTTGGGAGGGTGCTATATAACAAAGGGCCTCGGCTCGGTCGAAAATGCTGTGACTCCCAATTCTATGTAGCTCTGGCACAGGGACGGCTCAAGTGCACGCGTTGTTGAGTTTTAGGGGTAGCGGGTTGCTGATTGGGCGGTTTTACTTCCGTGGGTTATTGGTGGAGGAATAGGGTTACTGTCAATTATTGACTGACTGACGGACTAAAAAGTTGAATGTCTGTCTCCTCAAGCCTCCAACATCACAGCAACCGCTACAATCACCCGTACCTACTATCGCATAAACACACGTAATGAACAATCAGAAATCCCGTATCCTCTCCGATGGGAAAGGGAATCCCTCGAATTCCCCAAACACCACGGGGCCAACTCGCGCCGAGGCCGCCAGGAGAATGATCTCCCTTCTATGGGAACAAGATTTTAATTTGTATTAACCTTAATTTCTGACTAAGAAACTGACCCTGACCGCTGACATTGCTCTATTTCATGCCAAGCATCAAGCCCTGGCATTTTAACTTGAACAGCCACCTGCAACACATCTCTTCTTCAGCCTTGTACGCGTATTGAAGTGCTCAACTCATAAGCTGACCCGGTTGGTTGTCAAAACTATGTGTGTTTGCTCTGTGCTAGGGCGTGAGCAAAAGGATAAAGTGGGAAAAAGAGACGCCCACCACTCGTTCGCTACATTCCTTCCCCCCCAATAATAGACGAACATGTTGCCAAGTTCCGGCACAGTTGGAGTGTCATTATTCATAGACGCTCACTCTCTCCGCTGCGAAACGGATCTAATCTAATCACCAACCGATTCAGAACCGAACATCGGTGGCACTGCTAGCTAGCTATTTTGTCCTAACAGCACTATTCCGCCGAATCCGAAGGGAGGGAAAACCCTCACCCCCCTTCCCCTTCCCCTTACATTGACATTTACAGTCCAAACACCCCACCACATCATCAACCAACCCACAACTGCATTCAACCACTTGTTCCCACCGCTTCAACAGCTCCCCCCCTCCCTCCCTCCCAACCCCCTTCGTACCGTCAACCCTTTTAGTAATTGGCCAGCCGCTAGCAACAGTATTGACACCTTCGCCGCCAATGGCAATCCTGCTAGCAATGGTGGATGCCTTCAATACCCTCTCGAAATCCGCCGGATACTTCACGTTGATGTTCCCGCAAATAGTCTCGTGTTTCGCGAATAATCCCAACCTGCCGGCACCTAGCTCTCTTTTGAATCTTAGCTCTGTGCTGCCCTGTGCTGACACGGTGCTGAGTTGTGCGTTGCGGGCGCCCGTCGGAATGATGGTGGATCATATGCTTCCGCTAGTGGTCCCTAGCGATAGTGCGTGGCCAAGGAGGTGTTGGCCCCTGATGCGCCCAGCTGTTGTGCTGATATCGGTCTCGTAAGCTCTTTGGGGTAGGTTTGTGTTTGGGAATGAGGTTTCTTTGCCAGAGATTGTAGTGGCTCTGTAGCTTGCTATACTGTCTCTATGTTCTTGGGGGAAGACGGCAGATTTTATCGCTCCACTATGTTATATCGTTAGTCAGTGATTAACGTCGCAGTTTAAATACGGGAGGCAAGTTTTGGGGGCAGTACGAGGCAGCATATAACAACCGACTTGAGCAAAGCAAAATCGCCACTAATTGAGCTGCTAACAGTAGAAACTTTAAGTCTCGATGCCTCTATTCCAAAACAATCATTAAGTGTTATGTCGACAGCGACGGTCTTCAATTCAAGCAACTCAGTCACCATGTCGCAGCTCGGCTCAACCGTGATTCCGAGGGTCTCGGTATAAACCCCAGCACTCCGTGTATAGGGATGACTGAGCGGAATAGAAGTAGTAGCGGCAATCGTGAGCCAGGATGAGGTCGACCAAGATCTTTGTGGCTTTGCCTGCTCAAGAATTTATTAGTTATCGTATGCCCTACCCCAGGCATTGCACAGCCCACCAACTGAGCTGAGGATTGGAGGAAGGCTTAAACTACCATGCCATAATAATTACATCATCCTTGACAGTCTGTATGTCAATCATTCTCTCCACATCCCGATGGTTCATCTGCATATCCAGGTCTATTATAACGCTCTCGCTCTATTCCTTCTTCCTCGGATCGTAAGACTTGATCCTGACGTTCCCCTTCACCGTGAGCTGTGGGTTTGGGAACTGCTCCTGGCGGAAGGTCAACTCCCAGGGAGCCTGAAGCGTCCATCTGTGCTCCCGTTTGTAGGGTATCATTATTGCAGGACGTCGAAAGCCCTATACCCTCATCAGCCTCGTGAGTCCCCCCCCCACAAACTAAAAGCAACAGAGAAAACATACCGCAGGATGTGACATCCTTGCAAGCGGCAACAATCAAGAACAGCAGTAACAATGATTGCTGAAAACAGTATCTTAGTTGCAATTTTTTCGTACTATCCCAGGCGGAGTAGATGGGGCGATTCTGAGCACAGTTTCTGGGTGGCAGCCAGTTTTAATGGATGCGCAGAAGAGGGGGTGGGGGGCGCCCACGATCATAAATGCTGTGAAGAAATTCCACTTCCAGCTTCTAACTTTCATTCCTACACGGGGCGCCGTCACTCTTATAACAGTATCAGCCGTTGCACAGAGAAATTGCCGCAGTCGCGACCTCACACCAATTCCCCCCCCAAAAAAAACCTGAGGAGAAATCATTACATTGCACTACCGTATACCGTACTTTAGTCATGATGATGCCCTGGAAGCCGGAAAGTTCGAGATCAACCTGGCACTGCACATCCCACCAAAGAGCATGACAGGGCGATGTCGCCGAGAGGATAATACCGGTATCGCGGATGGCAAATTTGGTTGCCACCACCCAAAGTAAATTCCTGCTTACTTACTAATACGATAAAAATTAGCGTTTATGGCTAGATTAGCTGTATAATTTGCGTTACACATACATAATTTTGGCCAACTAGGCCAGAGTTCGCCAGGCTTCTATCCAGTACTCGAGTACGGTCCCCACCTCGTTTTCGTGGTACCGGTGAATGCCGCTGCACTCGTCTTAAAATTCCCGCAAGGAAACCGACGGACAGGGATATTTTGTGGGCGAGAGAGTACTCGAGTACTTGCAGGATGTTGGGTACTTGCAGGATGTTGGGGTTGGGATTGGAAGAGTTACTGGGAATTGGCCCATGTTGGTCACCCGCCCGGTTTCGTGAAACCCTATCTATTCATCTACCTACTTGTACGAGTACAATCCATAGACCAAGGTTCGTATCGCAGTTTCGTGGGAGGTGCCCCCGTACTAGCGGTTTTTTCTTCAAGTCTCCCCAACGGGACGCAAGCAAGTGATTCACTTCCGGAATAACCGATGGCGTTATTCGCGCCCGATTTTGTGGTAACTCCCGTACCGTATTCAATAATCTGGAGAGAGTCGGATCAGAGCTAAAGCGAAACTAAGGCAACCGAGCCAACGGGAGGGCACGACGAAGGCAAATTCGCCACAGCTTAAACATACAAATAGGCAGCGGTAATTGGATAAGTTCAAGAAAATCCTCACTAGCGTCAATCCGACTTTCACCAGATTATACGGGTAGCTCAAGACTGGCAGCTCATTCTCCGGAGACTTTAAAAAACTGCCAGTATCGTACAGTACTCGTACTTGTAGAGTACCAGTGCAGACTGCGGAGACTGCACGGTACTGTACCGGTATGGGGAATAAACTTTTTTTTGGATACCAGAATCTCTCGGGACATACCGTATCATCTCTGCAATCAGTGACAAAAAGTTGGGGAGAATGTGTTTGCATCCTGCGTTTAGGAGTCAGGATACGTTACATAATTTACACAATGTCGCCCTGACAGGATAATGTCGCGTCTCTGAGAAATTAAATAAAGGAAAAAAGTCTGTCAAATTCGAGCCACAGTGGCTAGAGCAGATAGCGTTCACTGAGGGGTTGAGAGGACCTGGAGCCAATCAGAGGAGTTCGACAGGCTTGTCCTTTCCCCCTAGTGCTCAAGTGCCGGAATTCGAGTACTCAGAGGTATGTAAGTGATGGGGTAGGGAGGGGTTCGAGGTCCTCTTGCCCAGGACGGAATCACAGTATTCCACGGCAAAGCGAGCCCGCGGCATAACGAGAATGTCCATACAAATAATCCCTGTCCTATAAAAGTTGCCTGGACATTCTTGCCTCGACGTGGGCTCGCCTTGGGTCACTAACCGTGCCAAGGTTGTGGCGGAGCCACAACCCTCGATTGCTCGCTTGCTCGCAACCTTGGGCACGTCTTCGACAGATTTCACGCCAAAATCAAAAAAAAGTCCCACCACACAAAAATAAAAGTTCTAAAAGAGGGGAAAAAAAAAGGAGGACATATTTGCAAAGACTTAAAAAACAATGTGTGAGGAAGCCAAAAGGACATTTAAAGCATCACAGGATGTTTAGTAGCAATTCGTAATTCTTAAATTCACATACAAATAAAATCTGTCGTTGACCCGAATCTGCCGTTGAGCTGATGGGCACGTCCTGGAGGACGTGCCCCAGGTTGCGAGCAAGCGAGCAATCGAGGGTTGTGGCGGGGCCACAACCTTGGCACGGTTATAGACCGAAAGGTAAAAAAGCTTTGACATCTCAAACCCCTGTCAATCCCATCACTACGGAGGTAGGGTTTCTAGGTTTTGTATGTTCCACAGGGTGTACAGTACTGCGAGCGATGGGCCACTCGCGCGGACGGGCCAGTCACTCACTTATTTGGCAACAAGATGATCGCCCAAAAGCAGAACTGAAAAGGAATAGTGTCAACCTTTCTCATCTTCTCAGGCCCTCCGGGAATCAGGTTTTTTGTTGATCGTTTCTACTTTTAATCTTATCTAATAATCGCCCCTCCGCCAAGTAAGTGAGCGACCGACCCGTCCGCGCGAGTGGCCCATCGCTCGTAATATTTGTTGTTGGCTCCTCCAGAACGCCATCAGCCTTCCTTCTCTCAAGTAACCTAGCTGCATCAAGTCGTGCAGATCTGCCGTGTAGCCTGGTTGCATCACGTCTTCAGACCTGCCAGTCATATTACCGGTGATCCAACGTGAATTACATAAGCCTGAACGACTGACTTCAGATCTGGCTTGGTGAATCTGAATAGCTCGCTGCGGCCAGCTCACACGAGGGAAGGCTGATGCGATTCTCGATGGCCGCTCATACCTCATACTTCCCATACACTATCAGCCTCGCTACTCTCGAAATAGTACAGCATCCACCGCGCACATAAATGGCTACCCAGTTCTCCTCACATCTTTCATTGTTAATCACTCGCGGCGGAACAGAAAATCCATGTCCCGATGACAACAACACAGCACACATCATTTAGTCGGATGACTATTGTCCCCCCTTCAGAAAAACACTCAAAAAAATGAAAAACACAACGCCAGAGCTAAACAAGAGAGCAAGTTCCCAATTGAAGCGAAATTCCACCCAGCCTCCCAGCTTCCCAGCCTCCACTCCCTCCCACCACCCCCGAGCCCAGGAGCCCGACCCAGCAACCGCCGAAACTCTCCTCCCCTCTCCGGATACAACGAAAAACGCCGATCACCATCCGCCAGTCACCATCTCAGGCCTAACAGTGTATTTGCAGCTCAAAAGTTGACACGTCTCCCTGTGATAGAATCGGGTATCGACAACGGCGTCTGGTGGTGGCTCATTAGGGGTGCGAGTAGTGATTAAGAAGCTCCGGCAGCCAGGATACGGGAGGGTTGGGTCTTCGATGGCTTGAGGACAGCTTTGCTTTATGCTCCAGAGTTTGTGGTTGCAGAGGGTGTAGTTATGCGCGATGAGTTTGCACATTTTTCCGAAAGAGCTAAGGCTTCTAGGGCAGCGGCAGCGGTCGCAGTGGTAGTGGTGACAGCGGCAGCAGTAGCAGTGGTCACGACGGTAGTGGCGGTGGCGGCGGGGGTGGCGGCAGCAGCAACGGTCACCGTAGTGGTGGTAGCAGCGGTGGCAGCAACGGTCACGGCGGTAGCTGCGGCGGTCGCGGCGGTAGTGGTAGCGGCAGTGGCAGCAGCCGTGATAGTACTAGCAGCAGTAGCAATGAGAGTAATGATAGCAGTAGCAGCAGGAGCAGGAGTACGAGTAGAGGTAGAGGTAGCAGTAGTAGCAGCTTGCGCTATGCCCTCTTGATGTGTTCTTGAGGCTTTTGTAGTTGGTTCCACTGGTAGAGAGGAAGGAGCTTTTCGAACCTGACCGCCCTTTATATAGTTAATACTAGGTGTATTTTCTAGATAGGGAATTGTGTGAAAGGTTGTGGGGAGGATTCACGGGGAGGATCCCGCCTGTGGATAAATGATCGAGCGATTCCGATTACCACGGCCCCTCATCTCCCCCAATCAAAACTTGAAATGACAAGCGACGGTGCAGCCGGGCAACTCTCAACTGTGAACTTGATAGCACAAATGCCACCCCCTGATCCATGAAAAAACGAAGATAAAAGTTGAGGGACCAATGGCAAACCCGAAAATAGATGTATTGTAATAGTAATAGGATTAGGGCGCGGAGAGCGGCTTGTTCCTAGTTCAGATTTAGGACATAACGCTGGAATTCTGAAACGTAGAATGGTGGCATGATAGAAGATTGCCCGCAACCACCGCAGCTATTTAGCGTTGGGTTATGTGACTTGCAGAAGTAAATTGATTCTCCAAGTGCGCGCTATTAGCTAATTGAATAGAGGAAGAAAATGTATTGTTCCTTATAGACTCCTCCTATCCAACCAGCGGAGAAGTAGACAAGCTGCTGGTACTACCGCGAACCCCAAGGGTGAGTCCGGCGACCAAAACAAGGAGGGAATCCTAAGACTCTAAGTCCCTAAATCTGCAGATAAAGCCTTCTGGCCTCTCCGCGTGCATTACAGGAAGATTAATACTAGTGACTAAAATAATATTCAGACCCAAAGACGCGGCTGGGCATCAGGCGTGCCAGGAAGGGTATTGGGGAAAAGGGGATCTAAAAATTGGTTCGAGTAAAAGATTTTGACAAGTAGAGGAAGCACTGATAGCAGTTTTATTCATAGGGGAGCATCCGCATCTCGCACGAATAAGCGTTCTTTAGTACTAGATAATTCAAGAAGTATACCGGGGGTTGTGGGTAACTCTCGAGAACTTGGCGCACAAAATTCGCGTGTAATTGGCAGCCAAGACTTCGCCATACTTGTTCTGTGCCGGAACTTGGCAACATGTTCGTCTATTATTGGAGGAGAAGGAATGTAGCGAACGAGTGGTGGACGTTTCTTTTTCCCACCGTTCCGCTTACGAAATAGGTACCCGTTCTGCATTCGAAAAGTCGGTAATCCATTGGTTCGCTAGGGCGCGTGTATGAAAACGATAACCGCTCGTTGGAAGGAAACAATAACGTTCATTCCATAACTTTTTCTTTTCCTCTTTCCCCCCAGCCATCAAGAGCATAGTATATCTTCATCCTCCTGCTCCCATTCTTACTCCTTGTTCAATCTATTCATTCCACACTCACTCGCTCACTCATTCCTCCCATTCCCTATTCTTCCGGTAACCTATTATTCCTAGCTGTCATTATTTTTCTTCGCAGGAAATCATCATGCCGAACTTCCTCCCTCCCCCACTCCTCTTCCTCCTCTTCTTGATATCCGCCTCCTAAGTCTCTGCCCATGCTCGGATGAAAACACCACCGCCCCTCGACGGCTTAGCGGCGACTGATGCTACCGGAAATGCCTACAGCAGTCCTTTATCGGGTACGGGCGCGGATTTTCCTTGCAAAGGACTGCACTTGAAGCCCTCAGTCGACAAGACTCCGACAGCAACATGGGATGCTGGATCTCCTGCTTTCTTTGAGTTCGTTTCCCTCATCAGACTTCCCTAACGCATGCTAATTTTAAGTAGGCTAGTTCCCAATGGCCGGCGGCGGCGAAGGCGCAATGGCAGCCCACAGCGGCGGGAGCTGTTAGGCTTCCATAAGCTTTGATAACGGCGAAAGCTGGAAAGTCATGCACACCTATGAAGGAGGATGTCCTCGGGGTGTGGCGCTTAGTAGTAATATCGCCGGGTCGAACCAGAAGTTCCAATTCAACGTACCAGCAGAAACATAGTCTGGAAATGCCCTTTCTGCTTGGTTATGATACTTCTTCCCTCCATCTCCCCTCCATCAAGTACTAACCCGCCTACCAAATGACATGGACAGCGGTAACCGGCAACCGCGATGAGTACTACATGAACTGCACCTCCGTCAAGATCACCGGATCGGGCACTAGCAAGCTGGAGGGGTACGACGACATGTGGGTTGGGGACATGAACCTCCCTGGTCGCATCAAGCCGGGTGAGTGCAGGGGTCCGCTCTCAAGTACCCCAACCCTGGACCGTCCACCGCTACCACGACAGTTTCCGGCATCCCGTTCACACCGCCAACCGATGGGACATGTTTTGTTGGTCTGGGGAAGGGGAAAGGTACCGGCAGCGGGAGTGGCGATTCAGGCTAGGGCTCTGGTAGCGGTTCTGGTAGCAGTGGTGGCGATGGAGGACCAGTTGGGACGGGGAGTGGATCTATGGTTGTGTCTTCCTCAGCGCCTGCCGCCACTACCAGCATTGCTCAAGGGAAGACTACGGTTAAGGGCACCGCCGCTGCTGCCACTAATCCTGTGGGAGGTGGGAGCGGAACCCAAACCACAGAGCCTGGGATCGGCCCCACGTTCCCTACCCAAGTAGTCGTCCCGTCAAAAACATTGCCTGTCGCGGGATCTGGGACGAAGACCAAGACCGGCGCTGGACACAAGGGTACGAGCTAGCTGCGGAGAGGGGAGTAACGACGGGAGTGGCACCGGCTCTGAATCAGGTAGCAGCAATGGCTCTGGATCAGGGAGCGGCACTGGCACTGCATCTAGCAGCGGCAATGGCTCTGGATCAGGGAGCAGCAATGCCGGCACAGGCGCAGGTACCACTACGCAAACACCATTGGCCAAGATATACACACCTATTACCTTCCAGACAAAGGTCTCTTCTGTATAGTGACCCACCCCTCATCCTTCCTTCCTCCCTTCCTTTGATTAGGATTTGGACCTTGCAACGCGGGCGATATATAGTGTTCCCCCACTTCTTCCCTTTGTATTTATTTCCATTCCTTCTCTTTTCATTGGTTTCTGGCGCCTTTTTTTTTTTTTTTGGCGGTTATAAACTTGCTGGTTTGGTTTGCATGTATGTACAATAGATTAGCGGTACCTGTAAAATGCTACAGGTACATACCGGTATCAGGGTTTCTCTCTTTTCCGTCGCACCCCGGTGGGGTAAATCTGTACGTGTACTTGTAACCGGCAATTCTACTTTCTGGATTTCTTAGGAAAATTCTGCTCGCGGTACCAACTTCCGTAAAAGGCAAAAAATCTGGTCGTTTTCCTGGTGGGGTTGTAATCCTTCTCATATCCCTGCATTCCTCACCCCCTGGAGGCGAGAGTCTGACCGCATTGTGGGGCAGGTTCAGGACTGGGGTGGCTTGCTCGTGGCTTTCCAGTGGGCTAGAGTTTTCGGTTGCATGCAGGAAGCACCGCTGGAGCCGGGGGCCGGGGGGGGGCACATTGCGATCTTGCCGTTTTTGTGGTGTATCATACTGAGCACCAAATAACCAAAGCCTTTGGCTCTCTCTGGCTCTCTCTCTCCCCCCCTCCCTCTTTTTATTTTTAACCTTTGATACGTGAGCTCACGGAACTATTATGGAGATAGACTGTTACAAGTCGAAGTAGGGTAAAACAAACTGGGTTAGGGTCACAGTTCTTGTTCTTTACTGGTGTTATATCGTGCGGCTATCTAGAGCTCGCTAGCTAGACTTCTAGCCTAATTTCAGCATCCATTTCGTTGTGATAGCAATGAATGGAGCGCGGCGCACAAAATTATATCATGCTGGGATAGATTTCTAAGAGGGAATATTCAGTCGTGGTCAATAGTATAGTGCATTCTCTCGGGCAACAACAAGGGGGATGGAGTCGGAGTGCTGCAAGTATTTCCAAACGCGGGTCTGGGGGTTGCCACCGGATGCCAGCAGCGAAACAAAACTGCCTTTAACTTACGGCCTTCTTGATGACGGGCGTTATACTATAATATTCTGATGCTTCTTTTTTCCTCCTCCTATGACACTATCTATTTGAGTTGTTCCCACCACCGCCATACATTGTCTTGCTTCTTGCCTTTGTTCTTTTTCTGCCTTCCCCTTCTCCGGATGACATCTTCGCTCTTACGTTTTCATCGATTTTCTAACGATCTCATGTATCGAGAGGGTACCATGGAACAAAGTATGTACCTCCGCTCAGTCAAAAATCCTGCGACTCCCAATTCTGTGTGGCCCTCGTACAGCGGCTGCTCAAGTGTACACGTTGTTGAGTTTTAGGGGTAGCGGGTCGCTTCTTGGGCCGTTTTTACTGCCATGGGTTGTTGGGAGAAATAAGGCTACTGTCAACGATTGACTGACTAACGGACTATGATATTATAGAAGGTTGGGTGTCTACCTCCCAAGCCTCCAATTCCACAACACCACAGCAACCACAGCAAAAACCCCTACCTACTATCGCACATACACATGCAATGAACAGCCAGAAATCCCGTACCCCCTGCCATAAGAAATGAAATCCCTCCAATTCCCCAAACTCTACCTAGCCAGCTCCCCGCGGCCGTCGGGAGAGTAATCTCCCTCCCCAGGTTTCATCGTTCCGAATTCCTCATTGTCAAGGAGATAGTCGAGGGCGTCCTGTGTTGGTTCAAGAGCCTTGTGGTCCCCAAGCACGTCAAACACGAACTATACTTCGCGGTGGATAGTTAACTACCTCAATTCGCTACTCTAACTCCATAAGGAATACCGAGTAGATCTCCAGGTTTTGGAGCCCACTGTCTGCAAGCTTAGCTCGAGTCCCGTTATGGTTAAGGCTAAGGCTGTTGAGAATGTGAGGGTTGCAATGGAGGAGAATAAGAGGATCCAGAAGCTAGCGAGGAGGAGAAAGAGAGGATGGCTGCCGTAATGGAGAAGATGGAGGGAACGGCTAAACGGGTGGCACAAGTGGCTGCGAGCAGAACCCGAGAGTGAGGCGGAATAGCTTCATATTACCCAAGTGGTTTCACTGTATCTTATTTACTGCAATTAGTTACTCTCTTTAGTGACATAGTGAATTGAGATCTTTTATCGATAAGTGGTGGTTTGTGTCGTGCGGGCGTGTTGAATTTTCGTACTGATTGGTTCTCTGCTGTATAACGGAAGGAGGGATCCTGATGGAGTGCCTTCTGGGTAGGCCACCTGTATGATATACTTTATCTCTGGGCTCTCTGGGGCTAATACTCCCAAATGGCGTGTCTTCTCTTCAGTGGAGTTCTACTGCGGTGGGTCACAGGTTCTCACTCGGCCCTTGCAACCTGCTAGCTGTTGAAACGACTGACTATTGATTCGTTAAAGAGAGAAAGAGATGGGGGTGAACCCGGCTATGTATACAAGAAAGACGCAGTCACAATACCCAAGGTTCACGCCGCGTTACTCGCCGCCGCATCTCCGCCACTTCCCTTAGCTGACCTACCGCCACCCTGCGGGCAACATTACAGATATGGAAGGATGCTCCAACACTAGCGGTTAGTGGGCAAGTGTTGAATTTATCTGTTAGTTCTTAGGCTGGATATTAGAAATATGGGCGATGTAAGGGAGAGCTGTGAACAAGAGGAAATTGGTGAGTCGGTCCACGAGTAACGTTTAGCTCCCTATGTATTGCGGAAATGGGGGATCTTTGGGCCGAAGCAGGTCTCATAGGCTCACAGAACTCAACCTCTATCTATCTAGATCAATGATGAACGGCTTTGTTACTACTTGATTCCAATCGCTTTTGCAGACCAAACTATGGAGACTAATGTTCTACTCAACGGCCGCTCAGAATGCGATACCTACCCACATTAAAACCTGTATACCGAATTTTGATCTACTTCCCTACTGTGCCTCACTCGTGATAAAGTTGCCGCGTAAGCATCTCCTAGACCATCCCCTTTAGTCATCTCGTGGAGCTTTTTCTTCGCCGGTGGAGTGTAAGCTCGACGAGGATTGCCTAAATGTTTAGGGAAAGAAGAAGGAAACTAGATATCATGGTTAGTGAAGAACAGCTCATTTGTATCGGGAATGTGCTTGATGTTCCCTCCTACACTTCTGAGATCTTCTCTGGAATCGTTCTCATAGTTCCCCTCCCGCAATTCGTCGTCCATTGAATTAAGGTTAGTATCACGGCCAGCCTCGTCTCCGGATAGCTCCTGATATCATCCTGGGTATGATTAAGAGGTATCCTGGCCATCTCGCTGAAACATTTCATGATTTCTTCCTTGATATGGGTCTTCCGGCTCGATGGCAATTGAAAAATTTATCCTGCACTTCATGTTCCTCCATGCGACTGCACAGAATATCGATCTTCTCTTTGATAACGAATTCAAAGTCTAAAATCCCTTTTCTGGAGAACATTAGGTTTAGCAGCGAGGGCCGTTTGCGGTGGAGATCGACGTCTATGGTTGCGAACATAAACCGTGGAACGCCGAAGAGGTGGTAGAATCTGATGTCTTTGATAAACGGGGTACCCATTCGGTGAATCTTCAAGAATTTAGCACGAAGCATGGAAAAGCTCCAATCCCCCCCCAAAATAATAATAACTTACTTCGTGATCTGCAGAACTCTCTCGGGGGCGGAGAGAATGTGGGGAGATGCGGACAATGGGTCCTTTACAATGTTAGCACGATATCGTGCCCACAGCCAGGGTAATGAATACCATATATCCTATGTAATTCATCCATTTCCCACACAAGCGTTCCGTCCTCAACTATCTGCAAAAAGATCAGCTTCAGGTGACAGTGCTATGCATTCATAACTCACATCATGATACATCTCATACAGAGAGGTGGCAGCGGCCAATTTTGGCCCAGGAAACTTCAACAGCAGGAGCTATTATTTGCCGATGGTTAGTGACATCTGCACTCTCTTCCCCCAGACAGGTCTCCCACATCAGATAAGTTTTCCCCACTCCCGGTTTCCGCAACAGAACAGCACTGGTTCAACCTAACTAGCACTCCATTTTCTGAATTCGTTGGTTTCTAGTACCCAGCTTCCTATGCCACCGAGTCGGCCAGCTCGCCCACCTTGGTGTCTTTGCTGGGGCTCAGGAGGTGATAACTACTGCAGAATTTGGCTCCCTTCGGTATCTGTTTGTGGTGGAGTTGACAATATTCTTGTGGCTCTTTAAAACGTTGAGCGAGTTGACATCTCCAGTGACCTGCTGGTGCTCTGGCGATATGTGTGCCATAGTCTCTTATTTAAATTTCCTTTGTTCTAAGAGAAAGAGAGGGATAGTGGGCAAGAAGAATCTGACTTCTCCTGGCTTGAGGGAACCTTGGGCTGAAGAGAGAGGGGGTGGTGCCTTCTGGGGCTCTGGTGTCGCACAAGCATGGCTGATCCAATTGTTCTGCCGACACAAGCAGGCTTTCGACGGGCGCCTACCGGCATTAGAGTGTGAAAAAAAGATTACCTGACATCAAATGTTTGAGTTAAAAAATGCCCCTTTACCAGCATTGCACCCGGTACAGTCTAGCAATTTACAGTACCCTCAAGTACAGCACCTGTTTACAATACTTATACGGTAAAGTTAGCATATCTTCTGTATTATTTGAGAAGGGCTACGAATATAGAGGCATTTTAGGTAGGGCCGGCGCCCCGCCTCTTTTTACCTTACTAAAGGACAGGCTGATTGGACTTATACGGATTTGTAGCACCGGTAGAGTATCATACCCTCTGATATCGCACTAGCTCAAACCAACCGTTGGCCCTACTGAGAGCCGAAGCAATGGTGTCACGTCACTCCGAGGCTCGAAAGGCCGAAGTACAGCACTGGTAGGGGGAACGGGAGGGAAAGAAGAAGCTCCATATTTCTTTCTTAGTGCTTTTCTTCCCCCTAAGGAAGAGAAAAAGCTACATAACCTAATAATTAGGTTTCTCTCTATATTGTCGTGTTAAATGCGCATCAATATTACTGACTACTCTCTATGCTACCTTTTATGGTAGGCGATGTTCTATAATGATAATATTATTATGATATGTCGAAGGTCTACCGGAGGCGTTCTGGGACCAGGGGGGGCTAGAGAAGCTTACTAAAGGCTTGGCGAAAATAGTAACACTAGAGTTAGAGACCCTTCTCAGATCACAGCAATCACAGACTAATCCGATAGAAAAACTTCCCTGAAGCTCATCGCATTCTCCAAATTCAACTTTGTAAAACGAAAGAATATTAAAAGGGAGACAGACAACCCTGCCATTGCGGGCGCGCAGCCTACAGCAGGGTTTGCTCCTGATCCACCTGAACCTCCCGGGACAGTAGACCGGGCAGTAGGCTAAAGAGTAGTAAGTGCCCTAAGTGATATACAATCCAGTATCCTATAGGAAGATGTATGGTGCAAAGCGTCTATAGGATGTACCTATCTGATGCACCCATGTAATGCTTGTATTTGGTGAGGGTAAATGGTTATAAATACTAAAAATCAATTTCCAAGGCTGGATGTTCAACTCTTAGCAATACTGCATTTTTTTAGTCTATTTTTCACTATTTATCTAAGTTGTCAAACAACTTGTCAATATATTTTAATTAATTAAAGTAGTATTAAATAGCAAATTATGTAAAATACTTGAGAATAAAGCTCAATCTG
>Ga0307509_10003032_pt1 | contig 26151 bp, 26 predicted proteins | sample 10_EM_MG_FD_202245 | JGI IMG/M metagenome (GOLD analysis project Ga0307509, IMG submission 202245) | Populus trichocarpa ectomycorrhiza microbial communities from riparian zone in the Pacific Northwest, United States - 10_EM | ecosystem: Host-associated > Plants > Roots > Unclassified | place... | reverse complement strand
CGAGGGAGTCTTCGGCGGGGTCTCAGTGTTGCACACCATGGATAGAATTTGGCCTAAGGACATTGTTGTGCGCCCCTTGGTTCTGCCAGATATTTTTTCAATCGTCTCAACTTCAATTTTGTGTGGAACTTTCTGTTACTTTTTGGAACTTTCGGTGAACTTTCTGCTTCAAGTTATAGTGCTACAACGGTATACAGAAGGGTTGAACGATGAGATGCATTTTACCTGAGTTATTGGTAAGGGTCAGATGATGACAGAGCCTGATTTAGAAGTTGGGTGCCAAGAGCCGAAATTCGTATCTTTCTCGCCAACGATGCACGAGAACGTTCGTCCTGCGTTTACAAGAGGCTTTAGCAGCCTTCACATCCCAGAGACTCCGACAGAACCCATCACACCCCCGCTCCAAACCCCAGCCCCGAGACCACCAAAGGCCATGCACGTAAAGAGGGTAACACTCACCTCAAAGAAAAACTGGTGGATGGGTGCGCTCGCTACATCTCCTCAACTCAGATCATAGCCTTCTAACGCCGTCCTTGCAGTCGAGATGGACCAGGAGGAGGAGGTCCAGGCTCACTACCCATTCTCGTCATCCGAGGAGACTGCTGTCGACCTTCCACCGCCGATGTATAATGAATACAACCATGGAGTCGAAGAGAATCAGAATCAGCACCAGAATTCGCAATACAAAAGGAGCGACTCGCCCCCGCCTTCACCCATCTACAACCCCCCGCGCCACCCAACCTCTATTTTCTCATTCCCAACACCTACAGCTTACTCTGCGCCCCCAAACCCCACAGCCAGTCTCCAGCCTTTCGCACACGGATCGGCGTCCGAGCTATTCAAATGTGTTGTCAAAAAACCTGATGTGATACAGCTTGAGATCAATGGAGAAATGCAGTCCAACGCGTCTGATGTGACTGTCCAATTCCTCGCAGAACTGCGCGTATATACCACCCTCGCCCGCCACAGAAATATTTGCGCCTTTCTCGGGTCGTTGGAGAACGTCGGCCTCGTCCTCGCCTACATCGATGGGCGCACGCTCTATGATGTTATTATGGAACAACCCAAACTCAACGCAAACCAAAAGATTGATTACCATAACCAGCTGCTAGACGGCCTCACGCACCTGCATTCGTACAGGTTGAGCCATGGGGATCTGTCGCTGCTCAATATCCAGGTAACGAAGCGCACAAACACCGTCAAGCTTCTTGATTTTGGACGCTCGGTGTCTGCCGACTCGGTGTTCAAATCGCCTGACGAAGAGCCCGTGGATCCTTTCCCCTACATTCATCGGAAACACACTGCGAATTCGGGAACCCCCACACCCAAATTTCCGGTGAAGTACGAGCAGATTCACCCTGGAACGCGGCCCTTCTCTGCGCCAGAGATCCTTCGGAGAGAGTGTCAGGACCCTCTGCTTGCTGATGCGTATAGCTTTGGAATGATCATGGTGTGCCTTGATCGATGCGAATCTGTCGATGTGAAACCATGGGAGCAAGGGAAGGACAAGTTGCCTGCCAATTTTTTCGACGGGTGCGAGCTGTTTGAGGAGAGAGCAAAGGAATATTTGCGTCGGTGGGATCAAGGAAGGAGGAGGCTCAGCAAGGCGGACATGATTTCGGATGGTAAGCTTTAAATCTGCAGCCTGGTGCTTGCGATGTTGGCCAATCACGCAACGAACATGACATGTTGCTCCCGGATTCTGGGAGAGGCTTTATGCCTCCTTCCGGAACCCCGCGTCTCCTACTCCTATCGGCATATACTTTCAACGCTAATGACCAGTAACGACTCTGCTATCTGCATTCATCCCTCCTCCTCCGTCCTGACCCGGTGGTTTGGATATCCGACCGACATTCAATCTCCATTCATTCTCCATCTCAATCACCACTCATTAAGTATCTACGACATCACGACTTCTAATTACCTCCACTCGATTACGCCGGCAACCGACAGAAGCCCGACGTTTGATAACAAGAATACCCTGAATACCAGCATCTTTATCGCCCACGGGATACACACCCAAGCGATAACGGACTGGTCTCAACACAATTATATTTAGCTGTATGGCACGCACTAGGAAGGAAGACTTTGCATATTCTCTTCCTTTGCGTACGTGTTTGTCTAATGTACTAATGAACGACTATTCAAGGTTAATATGTAAAACCTAACCAATCTTTTTTTCTTTCACCCCTTTGATTTGGTTGTATCTGCTCATGTGAGTATGTAGCTTTTGAATTGTATCGATGACCATTGTTGTATTTTGTGGGTCCTGGCCTGATCGAAAGTGAGACATGGGGCGCATATATTGGATCGGCCAGCCTCGTATGCTTTGTCTACAACTCCCTCACAGTGAAAATTTGCGACTTTCGGTGTCGTCGGTAGTTGGTCTAGGGCGCATGTGTTCGGCTGGTCGCTTCCAGTAACCCCCTTTCGAAGTGCAATCCCTTTCTCCACTCCGTGGACGACATGGTTGGCTGGTCGACCCCGACGATGTCATGGCACGCCGGTTCTTCAGTCTAAGTGCTCCCATAGGTAATCTTTGTTGTTTTCCCTCGAAAATTTATGCAATTGAGGTGCAAGTTAAATTTCCATCACCGGAACGGGATGTGGGCACACCGCCGGCACTCATGAACAATGGACGGGCCGTGCCCCAGCGCCAAGCGAAACAATTTGGTTGTGCCCGCCATTGTCAGCGCAATGGTAACGTTGGTTTATAAAAACAATGAACTTGACCGAGAAGCTCAACACGTACGGTGGCGTTCCTGCCGCCAAATTGCGCACAGACCTTCTATTGTTTGTTCAAAGAAAATAAGGTGCAAAAAAAAGTCAACCACATGCAAAACCCTTTTTGGAACCCCCATCACTATCAAAGACTGCCTGCAGGATGAGCGTCTCCTCCATCCTTTCTACCCGTTCCACAGGCTGGAAAATTGATGTCCGTCTCGCCTCGCTCATGGACAGCATATTCGCAATAAGTTTCGGTCTCGGCCTCCGGTTTCTCGTCGACGCTGTCAGCGACCACGACTTCAAGATCACTGGCACCATTGTTGGGTTGTGGGAAGGCGTTATCATGCTGCACTTTACCAAGAAAATGCCCAAGTCAAGCGATCCCTTCATAGCCTATGGTGTGCGCCTTTTCGTCGATTTTCTGTGCACCGAGAGTGTCACCAGGCTCGTCCTTGTCCTGGTGTGGACTGCGCTCGGAATGGTGCTTGCGGACGTCACCCCGGCCATCTGGTACGAAGTCGGACTCAGGAGAGTCTGGAGACGCTTCCGCCGCGACATCTATACCATCTCACGAATGATACCCACCGTTGCATTCTTCCCTCCCACCCGCACCGTCCGCTTTTCACCTTCACGAGAACCATCAACCATCACAGACGCCGATGCCGATGCCGATGCAGTTCCACCACCCTCCGTTATTATGACTGAACAAACCCCCACGACGAACACCGTTCCAACCACTACTGCACCAGCAACCAGAGACATCCTCAGACGTCGTGTTCCAGGTTACTTCCCCGCAGACTTCTCGGACACTGAGACGGAGCTGGGCTCAGTGCGAGCCGGACCATCCCCAGGTGAAAGGACCAGCCGAAGACTCTCCGTCTACCCTGGAAACCACGACTTTGAAGACTCTGTTTCCAGCCAGAATGACCTCGACGAGGGGAATCTCTCTTCCGTCTCTTCGGCGTCAACAGAGACGCCTGGTGTGTCATCAACTGTTATCGATGCCTCGACGATCCCGGACATGTTCGCAGAAGAGGCGTTGGTCGATGTTGTCGCAGCCCCTGTGAAGGACGAAGAGGTGAAGACCCCCAAACAGTCCGCAGCACCGTACATGCCGCCCACCCCATCCGACTCGGCTATGCATCTATACCGCCATCCACCATCCGAAGATCCATTGGTCGTGCGCCCGCCGTCAGCATCCATGCCTCAGATTCCTGATTTCTTGGACGAGGGTAATACAGAGGATTGGGAGAAGATCCAACTTCAGGAAGCAACCGAAGGGAAGCCACCTACCCCGCCTGCGAAAGATCCTGTGTACCAGCTCAAAGTGCCGATTATCCCTGCTCCTGTACCACCTCAGCCCCAACTCCAACGCTCAACCCCTTCTCCGGAAGACGAAGCGAAGGAATGGGATATGTTGGAATCTCAATTTATTTCAAATCCTAACGACAACCCTAATGCGCCTTCTAACGACCACCAAGGGCAAACCTACGGCGTTGATGACGACGACGACATGTATGGCGACGTTGCGCCAGAGTATAGCACTTTCCCTGCTATGGGGGAGAGCAGCACGACTGAACCGCCTCCTGTACACACCACTGATTTTACTTCGGGAGTTCTTGGGCCTGATCCTGCGCGCACGAATCCTTGGGCTATGATTGAGGAGAAGAGGCAAATGGATGAGGAAGCTGAGCGTCAGCAGAGAGAGAGTGAAGAAGCTGCAAGGATTCAAAAGGAAGCGGAGGATGCGTTGAAAGAGGAACAAGAAGAAGAGGCGAGGAAGTTGGAGGAGCAGAGGCTCAAAGAGAAGAAAACCCAGGAGAGAGCCGAGAGATTGAAGAAGGAGGCAGAGGACGAGGTGATTCGGAGGAAGAAACGGGAGGAAGACGAGGCAGCTGAGCGAAAGAAGAAAGAGGAAGACGAGGCAGCGGAACGAAGGAGAAAGCAGGAGGAGGCGGCAGCGGAACGACAGAGAAAGGAGGAGGAAGCGGAACAACAGAGAAAGGCGGAAGCGGAACGACAGAGAAAGGAGGAAGCGGAACGACAGAGAAAGGAGGAAGCGGAACAACAGAGAAAGGAGGAAGCGGAACGACAGAGAAAGGAGGAGGAGGCCGAGGCGGAAGAACGAAGGAAACAAGAGGAGGAGAGACAAAAGAAGGAAGAGGAAAAGCAGAAGAAACAGGAGGAGAAGCAAAGAAGAAAGGAGGAGGCAGAGCAAAAGAAGAGGGAAGAGGCCGACCGTAAGAGAGTCGAGGAGGAGGAAAAGGAAAAGGAGAAAGCGAAGAAATTCGCTGACGCCGCAGAAGCCAAGCGTCTAAGGGAGGAGGCGGCAGAGAAGAAGAGGTTGGAGGAAGAGGCGGACGCTATTGCCGTTGCTGCTGCTCTTGCACAAGCAATGGCAGAGGCGGAACGGCAGAAAGAGAAAGAGGCCGAGGCGCAGAGACTCAAAGAAGCGCAAGAGGCGGCCATAGTAAAGGCAGAGGAGGATGCCAGGCCAATTTCGGAGAAGGAGAAGCAAATCAAAGAACAGGAGGAGGCATCCCAGAAACAAGCAGAAGAAAAGGGCCGAACTGGGGCTGAACCATCTGAACCTGTTCCACCAAATGACGCAGAGCAGGGTCTAGAGAAAACCCTTCCCCCTTCACCTACTCAGCCAATTGAAACCGAAGCCGATGCAGCAACCGAAATGAGCGCGGCCAGTGATCCCCCTTCTTATGAACCGTCGGACAGGCTCGACAGGATGTTGTTGCTCCGAGCGCAGATGGTGCAAATGGAGGGTCATCTGAAAGGCCTCACAAGCCCAGACTCGGATCAAGAGATAAAGCAAACCGAGAAGATTTTAAGGAAGATGAGGAGACAAGCAGAGAGACGATATGCAGCAGGTGTGTATATGTTCCCTGCTCATCGTTTATTTACCTTTTAACACCTGAGTCAGGGACTCCTCTTGCCCAGTTTATGGATGATGAATTCGGGGATCACGATACGGTTTCGCTGGACGGGTTCTCCCCCAATCTTTGCATGGAAAAAATCGAGGAAAAACTTGAAGCGCTTCTTTCTCCTGACGCCAACTCGTTATTTGTCAAGATCAGCTTAACCAAAAAGACGAGTGATGCTAAGAAACAGAAACCATATGTGGTTACGCTTCTACAAAAGTAGGTCTGGTTCGCTTAACGTCGTCACACCCATTCCAATTTTTTGCAGGTACAATCTTACTAAATACACGTCAGAAAAAGTGGACGGTAAAAAGGTTGCAGTCGTGGATATTCCAGAGGAAGTTTTTGCGGACTGGCTCACAGATTACCGTATCAAGTCGACAAGAAAGGAAGAACCTGAAAACAATTGGCCCTAGACTTTGGTTTTTTATGATTGTGACTCTACTCTCATTCTTAGTTTGATTCTAGTGCATATGTAGATTAGCTGTGCAGTTTTGTCTTTCCATAATTACTGTATTATATAACTACTAGCGAGCCAGTGGCAATGCTCTTGGGTAAGCAAATGGTCTGCCTCACTTTTATTGGCCGTATAGGTGGTAACGAATTGAGGCGGCAGCGGGAAAGGGGGGAGGCAGTATTGATGGTGACGCTTTTTAGCAGATGCCACCGTTCCAGCCGGAATCGGACTGACTGGGGGCCGAGGTTGACAGTAGCGACAGTGGTGCTGATGTTCAAAAACGAATTGTGAATGGTATATCTGGGTATGAACGGCGATAGGATAAAAAGCTATGTCGTCGGTGGGACTGAACAGATTCAATGTGTTATTTGTGTGCCGTTGCCAATGGCGCCCAGAGTCACCAATTCACCAGAATAGAGACCCAACAATAGAAGGAAAGCAAGGAGGCCATCGCGGCCTGATCATCGCTCCCGGGTAACCTGGCAGGAGCTAACAAGGGTTCTTCAAAATCAGTTTCTCTGTACTATAGGTAATCCAACGCACGGTGCCAAAGTTAGTAACTGCTATTTCTTGAACACGGTCAACAGATTTTGCGGGATGATTTGCGTAATTGTAACCAATCCGAGTCTAGGATATGTGCTCCAATAAGTCATCGTCCTCATACTTACTACGATCGTAAGAGAAGTCATGGGCGGGAATGTGAGCATCAGTCCTTGATCACCTCTTCGATCTCGGCCATTGTTCCTTCTCACGATACCTCATTTACTGAACGTACTAGGCTGGATATTATCTTGCTGGTAACAAACCGTCTTGCCAAGTGCGTTCTATAAAATGCGCAGTGTCATCCGGCGCATACCTGAGCGTAATGGTTTAACGTGCCGCATCATTCAATTACGGCTGGTCTACACACCAGTGGTATTCTCAGGACGACGACTCATAAAACCCATTGACATTATTTCCTTGGAGTGAGCACGACCTTGTATCATTTTTGTCATTCGGCGAGCAATTGATAGGGTCGGTGTAGGTGAAAGTCCCATTTGGGTAGCGTTTTTGCGGAAAAAACTGAATCGTATTTTAATATTCGAAGGAAAAGTAGTCAATGTCATTCGCACCTTTGAAGCCATCGCTGACTACGGAAGGATCCCAGACATTGCGATATGACTTAGGTGCTGTTAGCTAAAAACAAAGGATACACGGACGATGAGCACACCAACGTTGAGTATCTTTTACTATCTTTTACAACACCATCCGCGTTCCCCAGCGGCTGAGCGACCTGTCGGATTTTACATAAGGTCCTCGAAAACGTACTTGGAATAAAGTCAGTCATGCGGTGCTACTGTATTAGCATACAATCGCTCTCCACCTACATACCTCAAGAGTTCGGCTCCCTTCTCTGGTAAGAACGACCGTGATGAGGAGAATCTCGCCTTCGTCTTAAGTTCTGTTTCAACAGAGAGGCCTGGCGCATTATCTATGCCTCGACGATTCTGGACATGTTCACAGAAGAGGAGGCGTTGGTCGATGTTGCCGCTTCCTCTGTCAAGGATGAGGAAGCGATAAAAACCCCCAAACAATCCTCCGCACCATACATGCCACCGACCCCATTTGAATTTCTATCCGATCGGAAGACCAAGCAAGGAGGAACTACTTACCGGCGAGGCCTTCAAGTGTCGGTTCAAGTTAGAACAGTCACGCGCCATCACGTCACGGTTGCTTCCTCCCCTTCGCCACCATGTCCTGCTGCATCTCCCTCGCAGAACCAGTGTCTCTCAGTTGCCTTCAAGATTATTTTTCACCCACCCATCCTCTCCCTAGTTCTTTTCCCGGTTTATTATCTCCCTCTCATATATATTATAGCTGACGGCTTCTTCCTCGCAAGACCTTTCATCCCACTGCTACTTGTTCAATGTCGACATTCAACATTCAACACTTACTTTATTTTGGTTTGGGTCATTTTACCTCTGCTCCCGCCCGCCACTCCCTTTTTTTTCGTGATGAACCAGGTCTCATCAGTCCATGTATGAACTAGGAAGGTGTCCCAAGCCGAAAGGCCCCACTCTAGGCCTTTTTTCCCAACTGTTAGCTTATCGCCACGCTTTGGTATCCACTGCTCCTTATTGATAATCTTATCATTGTTTATATTGCTACTCAAATATCTCTTTCCTAATCGATATCGGAAAGCAAAGCAGATCGAAGACTGATTCTGCAATGCGTTTATTCCGGCGTCAACCATCTGAGGATCCATGGGTTATGCTCCCCCCGTCAAAATTCATGCCCCAGGTTCTTGATTTCTTGGACGAGGGGAGTACAGGGGATTGGGAAAAGATCCAACTTCAGGAAGCAACTGAAGAGAAGCCACCTACTGTGCCTGCGAAGGATCCTACATACAAGAGCAAAGTATCGATTATCCCTGTTCCTGTGCCACCTCAATCTCAACCTCAGCGTTCGATCTCCTCTCCGGAAGATGAGGCGAAGGGATGGGAAATGTTGGATTCACAGTGTATTTTTAACGACCACCAAGGACAAATCCACGACATTGATGACGACGATAGCGACGTATATGGCGACGCGTTAGAGTATAGCACTTTCCCTGCTATAAGGGAGAGTAGCACGACTGAACCGCCTCCTGCGCACATCACTGATTTTACTTCGGGAATTCTTGCGCCTGATCCTGTGCGCACAGATCCTTGGGCTATTTTTGAGAGGAAGAAACGAGAGGAGGAAGATGTCAGCCTAACATCGGAGAAGGAGAGACAGATCAAGGAACAGAAGGCATCCAAAAGACAAATAGAACGAACTGAAACTGCACAGGCAGTGCCAATTCCATTGTTCCAACCTGTTCCATCAAATGATGCAGAACAGGATCCAGAGAAAGCCCTCTTCCCGCCACCACCTCGACCAATTGACCCCGAAGCCGATGCAGAGAGCGTTGTGAGTGCGGCGAGCGATCCCCTTTCGAATGAACCATCGCACAGGCTCGACAGAATGTTGTTGCTCCGAGCGCAGATGGTGCAAATGGAAGGTCATCTGAAGGGCCTCACAAGCCCAGACTCAGATCAGGAGATGAACCAAACTGAGAAGATTTTAAGGAAAATGAGGCGACAAGCAGAGAGACGATATACAGCAGGTGTGTATAGTATGTTCCCTGCTCACTGATTATCTACCCTTTAACACCCGAGTCAGGGACTTCTCTTGCCCAGTTTATGGATAACTTCGACGAGGACGATACGGTTTCACTGGACGGGGTTCACCGCGATCTTTGCCATCAAAAAATAGAGGAAAAACTTGAAGCGCTTCTTTCTCCTCACGCCAACTCGTTATTTGTCAAGATCATCTTAACCAAAAGTACGAAAGAGGCCAAGAAACAGAAACTAATTGTGCTTATGCTCCTACAAAAGTAGGTCTGGTTCGTTTAACGTCGTCACACCTATTCCAATGTTTTGCAGGTACAATCTTACTAAATACACGTCAGAAAAGACGGACGCCAAAAAGGTTTTAATCGTGGACATTCCAGAAGAAGTTTTTGCGGACTGGCTCACATGTATCCAGTCGATAAGAGAGGAAGAATCTGAAGATATTTGGGCCTAGACTGGGGTTTTTCAATTGCGACTTTTTGGCGACTTTATTCTCCTTTTCAGTTTGACTCCAGTACATCTGTACATTAGCTGTCCAATGTTGCAATTGTCTTTCCATAATTACAACTATCAGCGAGCGGTTGAGAATCCTCCAGTGGAGATGCTCTCAGGTAAACCTCCCAAGCAATCGTCTGCCTCAGTTTTATTGGCATTCAGAGTAATAACGACCTTTCCCCCTAATCGGGTCATAGAAATCGAGGTGGCAGCGGGACACGGAGGGAGCACCATTGATGGTGACGCTCTTAACATATGCTGCCGTTCCAACCGGAATTTTCTGTACTGATTGGGGGTCGAATTTGGGAGTGGTGACAGTGGTGCTGATGTTCAAGCAAGAATTGTGAATGGTATACTTGGATATAAACAGCGATAGGATAAGGAGCTGTGTCGTCGATGAAACTGAACAGATTTGATGTGTCAAGAAGCGAATGACGGAAAGAGGAGGCAAAGAAGGCAGAACAAAGGAAGAAGGAAGAGGTCGAGCGAAGGAGACTCGAGGAGAAGGAAACACAGAAAGCAAAAAAACTCGCAAACTCAGAGAAGCCAAGCATACAAAGGAGGGGCCATACAAGGAAGAGGAGGCTGAATTTATTGCCGTTGCTGTTGCTGTTGCACAGGCCACCATAGAGGAGGAGAAGAAAAGAAAGAGAAAAAAGGAGAAGCAAATCAAGGAAGAGGAGGCATCCCAGAAAAACTGAGCCCTTACCACCGTCCGAACCTGTTCCACTAAATGGTCATGATCCAGATGCAGAGCAGGATCCAGAGAAAACCCTTCTCCCTTTACTCACTCAAACCAATTGAAACCAAAGCCGCCGATGCAGAGATCATGGCAGGCGCGGCCAGTGTTCCCCTTTTTAATGAGCTGGTTCATGGGGACAGGCTCGACAGGATGTTGTTGCTCAGCGCAGACTCGGATGGTGCAATTGAAGGGTCGCCCGAAGGACCTTACAAGTCCAAACTCGGACTAGGAAATAAAAGCAGACTGGAAAGATTTAAGAAAGGTGAGGGGATGAACAGAGAGAGACGATATGCAGCAAATGTGTTTATGACCCTTACCCACTGATTATTTATCTTTTAACTCCCGAGTCAGGGAGTTCTCTTCCCCAGTATATGGATAAATTTGATACAGTTTCGCTCGATGGAATGCACCCAAAGAACTTGGAGCCAAAAATCCAGGAAAAACTTGAAGCGCTCCTTTCTCCTGATGCCAATCTGTTATTCGTATCTCTGAATCCTAATGAAGAAATACCTAGGCTTGAATTCACAATGCAGTCGGGTATAAGTATACATTAACACATATTACGTCAACAAAACAAACAAACATGGAATTATCATCATGCTGAAGACCGGGAAGGCAACCTTCCAATACTCTCGTCATCTGTATGCAGGCGATGAGTAGTAGTCTCCTCCACCTCCCGAAGAGATGGAGCATGTCCTGAAGTATATTGCGTGGGTTTGCCGAAGAGCACTGAGTCTGGCCTTGTGGTCAGGAGCAACACCACATTGCAGATTCCACTTAGCCCGAATATTGTTCCAACGGCTAAGGTGGCAGCTGGGGAAACATGGTTGACACCAGATCCTCGCTCTTCGATAAAGCCTATCCAGCGGACTATGCTGAACGGTAAAATTGAGATGCAGTATACAAAAGGATATCTGGGCAGTTATCAAAACCATTGAAGCTTTAGGGTAGATGATGCACAGCACTTACGCAAGCATCACCAATGATCGACGTCTAACCACCATAAGCTCCGGATTGGAATCCACCTTTTGGAAACTAAATTTCCACCACGTATGTTCATCTATTAGGATGTTACCACGACTCCAAAGATAAAGCGGAATATATATGGCGATAGAGAACGCCAATGTGATCCAAAACCAAAAGTATTCGCCCCAGATGCGCCATTCGAGATAGTCTTCGTTTATCCAGCACCAATACTAAGCGGTCTAAGTGAGATATCCTGTACCCTTATAAGCCAGAAGAACGTACTGGTGTTGGTGATTGGTAGTGTTTACCCCGATTAATGACATTCCCAAGGATAGTCATGAGCGCAATGAAGGACCATACAGTCGTGAGAAGGGCCCGAGTAACAGGGATCGATTTGATAGCCTTTCCTAACCAAATACCTAGGAAGGTATATACAGCGATCATCTTATGAGATGTGGAGCTTCCTTGAGAAATTGATCGGTATAAAAGTTGGAGCACTCACAAGTGTGGTCATCGCCACACCTGTCTCCCCGAGCTGCTGTACAATTCCTGTGACGGATTTAATGCAAGAGAAATCGACGACACATAGCCAAAGCTGACCTTGTGCATTACAAAATTCTCCGCTTTCCACTTTCCCCTCATGGACCCACCTGAGGGACATCACAGCGCCGATAGCTTGCAAGACATCGGCAGTGAATAGCGAAAACTAAATTATATTTGTCAGTCTAGACAGTAGACAACAAGCTAGACCTTCACCATGAGCAAGTCCATCGGTTCGTGGAATACATGCAGCTTTTCTGATAGGTGTCGAATTCTCCACGTTACGTTTCGCTGTTCGTGTGCATTGTCACTCTAATGTAATTCCGCAGAAACTAAATGTAAACGAACCAGAATGATGGAGAAGACATACGAAATCGCAACCAAGGAAAGGAGACCTGCTTGGGTCAAAATCTGGTTGTTTTGCGGTTAGATATGGACGGTAAGAGGGGTCGAAGAACCTACGGTCAATCCAATGGTTTCGCTACGCGTTAAACAGTGTAGGGTTTTGTTCTCTGTTTGAGACAAAAAATATTCTGCGGGGGTACAAACGATGCCAGGGGGGACGCCGTCGTTGTTAGCCATCAAGGTATGACGAACTGGACAGCGTCTATAATATCCGCGCTTTCAAGCCAGATCCCCAGTAGGAAGGCCGAGTGAAAGAATCAGAAAAAGCAGACTTCAATAAGAGCGATGGATATAGACCCCAAAACGCTAACACCGCCTTGAGTTTGACAGTCCACGACAGGCAGCACAGCATTATCATCAACAGCTCACTATCGATGAGAACGGATGGAAGGGAAAGTAAACGACTGTGTAACCCCGCAGCGCAAAAAGGTTCTGCCACCTCGCGATATCCATACCGGTGTCAATGACCTTTGGCCTCCATTTGGATTCGATAAGTGTACAGGTCGTACCTGAACGATTTACATAGAAATAAGTAACATGGAGCTGTCGTGTGAACCCGCGAACTCGTGTGAAGTACGGATTTTGCAGATTCGACGTCCAACGTGATTGAATGCCAGTATAGAATGCGCAACCATGTGGCATGAAGTATTTCTTTGCCTCGTTAAATCATCTAGGGTTTCGATGATATAGCAATCGATCGAAGTCCTAGGCAGAGTTGGAAAGGTTAATCAAAATTTGTGCAAGGATTAGACCGCGGTACCGGGTTGAACGTCTGTTCGCGCGAGGTTCGCAGCAAACCCAAGTTCTGGTTACTGGACACCAACGCGATGAAATAGAGGCTTTGTTTGCATAGCAAACATTCACCAACAGAATTTTGTAATTATTGTATTATATAACTATTAGCAAACTATTAGCGAGTGATTGAGAATCCTCCAGTGGAGATGCTCTCAGGTAAACCTCCCAAGCAATCGTCTGCCTCGGTTTTATTGGCAGTAAGAGTAATAACGACCTCTCCTCCTAACCGGAAGGCATCGTAGAAATCGAAGTGGCAGCGGGACTTGGAGGCAGCACCATTGATGGTGACGTTTTTAACATATGCCGCCGTTCCAGCCGGAATCGTTTTCTGGACTGATTGGGGGTCAAAGTTGACAGTAGTGACAGTGGTGCTGGTGTTCAAGAACGAATTGTGAATGGTATATTTGGGTGTAAACGGCGATAGGATCAGGAGCTGTGTCGTGGATGGGACTGAACAGATTTAATGTGTCATTGCCAATGGCACTCGGAGTTATCAACTCACCAGGATAGAGGCCCAACAGGTGGAAGGAAAGTAAAGAGGCCATCGCGGCCTGATCGTCATTTCCGGGCAACCCGGCAGGAGCTAACGAGGGTTCTTCAAAATCAGCTTCTCTGCGCTACAGGTAACCAAACGCACTGATGTCAAAGTTAGTAAACACTACTTCTCGGACACGGTCAACAGATTTTGCGGGATGATTTGCATAATGGTAGCCAATCGGGGTCTAGAATGTGCTCCAGTGAGTCATCATCTTCATACTATAATCGTAAGAGAACGCACTTGGAAAGACGGTTCGTTTCCAGCAAGATAGTATCCGGCCTAGTATGTTCAATAAAATAAATAAGGTATTGTAAGAAAGAAAGTCGCTGACATCGAAGAAGTGATCAAGGCGTTTGATAAAGGTTGCCTAGCAGGCGCAGCGTAAGACATATATATCGGACATTTTTAAGGACAATAATGCCTACATTTCCGCCCATGAGTTCTATGAGATGCGCAGTGTCATGCGGCGCATACCTGACCGTAATGGTTCAAACTGCCATCAATCAATTATGGGTAATCTACCCACCAGCTATATTCCCAGGAAGACGACTCATAGAACCCATTGACATTATTTCCTTGGAGTGAGCACGACCTTGAATCACTTTTGTCATTCGGCGAGCAATCGATAGGGTCGGTGAAGGCGAAACTCCCATTTGGATAGCGTTTTTGCGCAAAACCTGAATAAAATTTCAATATTCAATATTCGAAGGCAAAGTACTCAGTATCATTCGCACCTTTGAAGCCATCGCTGACTACGGAAGGATCCCAGACGTTGCGATATGACTAAGTCTTGTTGGCTGAAAACAAAGAATATGCAGACAATGAGCGTACCAGTGAACGTTGAGTATATTTTGCAACGTCATCCGCCTTTCCCAGCAGCTGAGCGGCCTGTCGGATTCCAAAGTCCTCGAAGGCGTACTTAGAATGGAGTCAGTGACATAGTGCTATTAGCATACAATGGCCCTCCACCTACCTCAAGAGTTCGGCTCCCTTCTCTAGTTTGGCGACCAGTGCTGGATACATCCAGAACAGCGAACGGTACGTAACCGTATTGCCTAAGTTAACCATTTATTATCTGTTAGAGAAATGTCAAAAGAAATGGGGAACTCACTTGTAAACATTGACTTGTCGACCTTGGATATTCCACTCGGGTGGATTAACTTCACCATCCGTGACCAAGGCGGAGTAGAGTTCGTTGAGATCAATGCCGAGCCTAGACGCTTCGTTGTGATAGTAGACCGCAAAATGGGAGACAATGTTATCAGCACTTGAGCCTGGACAAAATGAGATGAATCTGGAAAGCTTAGTAAGAACGAGAGCAGACGAACCTCCTTGTGTCCAACCCGGAAGATTATTTGCACGACACTCTGGCATCCAGCCATTCTTTCGCCAGCCATCAATGTAGGTGTCCACTATCTGGGCATATTCTACTGGCGAATGCAGAGCCAGAAGTGGGTAAAAGGTTCGGAACTAGATCAGAGTAAGCATTTCGTGGACAAAGCTGTCTTTTGGCCGAAAACAACTAACGGTATCCCAACTATTTATGTGGGTCAGTCGACGTATGCCCTTTGAAGTGAATTTTTAGTTTACGAACCTGCAATACAAAGAGTCGAAATAGAAGGACGTTGTATCTTCAAATAATCCCTGAGTTTCGCCAGTTGCGTTATTCTTTTATGGTTTCATCAGATGCTGGATACATAATAAAATGCATATATACTCACTGGTGTCAAGGATGCACGATACAAAGACGAATATAACATCTCAGTCACATTTGGAGGCGTTCCCGCAATGTCGATCTCAATCTTAGAGAGCTTTTCGAGCCACAATGCCTTTGCCTGTGCCTCGATTTCTTCGAAAGTGGAGCTACCGATTTCCGATTCTGCATTAGCGCAGGCCTGCTCTTCGGAGCGGAAAGACACTCCGACGCGGATGTTGACAGTCTTGGGCCTGTTGGCGTAGGAGAATAAAGCACCAGATTGGTACACTCCGCCAATTAGATTAACAGAGAGATTAAGGTGGGTCTGACCAAGACCTTTGGCGTCCAAGCCAACACTTGTAAGAAAGCATTTTTCAAGTAGTTGGAGGGATAGAACGATGGGGTAGACTTACGTATCGCCAGTCCAGACTCCATATTCGCTGAGCTTCTGTTTGCCACCATCAAGGAGATCGTAGCACGCAAAAGCTTGATAATTAAATCTTCCAGGTCCAAAACTATTGATATGTCGATTGAGCAAAAATAAATCATTAGCAACCAAAAAAAAAGGGATTCACCTAGATCCCCATTTCCCGCCGATGGTGACTCGGCCCTTCTGTGGATCAATATTGAGCTGTCCGCCAGCGAATGACTCTGGCAAGTCATTGGCGAGATCCAGAACAAAGTAGGGCTTTGAGCCAAGTGGGAACGTAAAGCGTTCAAGCCCCGCACGGCGTGTAGCAGTAGCCTCCATCTTGATATCATTGTCGAGGGTTTGACTGAAATAACCTGGGGAAGCGTCTGTTGGAAGTCCTCAGATTATAATATCGGGTACGGGCTCGTCCATTGACATACCGTCAGTGTTGGGTTTGCGCAATCGCTGACGAGCAGCCAAGGTCGTAGTGCAGGTGTTGAACCCTCCTGGGCAAAGTAGTGGCATTATTTCGAAATTTCCGTAAGTTCCTACAAAAGGAGGAAAGTGAGAATATGTCTACTTTCTCTGACAGAAGTGCCTACCCAAGGATGATCCAGTTCCGCTATCATGCAGTGGACTGATTCCCCGGATAAATTGAGTTGGATCTACAACATAACCTGAAGCAGACCGGAAAAATCAGATTAATAAGATGAATTTGGAAGTGCTGACGAACCAGCTGGAGCATAGCCAGTCATGTCAGTTGAGAACTTTGCCTTTTTATTTGGTTTAGAAAAAAATAGGAGAGAAAAGGTATGAAAACTCCCACCATGCCAAAGGGTATCGAAGCCCCAGGACTGGAAAGAAATTCAGATTCATTTTGAAGCTGTAGGAAAAACAATTTACCACACATCCCCAAAATTGTCTTCAAGAATCTTCAGAAAAAAGAGGTGGCTAGAGGGCAGAATACTTACCTGTTCCAATGAATGGATTCACAAAGGCCGTGTAGTCAGGATGTGATTCGTTTGCCGCTGCCGCGATGGCTTTCGAAATACGCTTCTGGAGGCTTGGAGATGGTTGCGCAAGGCCTGGGATGGCCAACGAAATAAGGATGAAAGGGAAAAGACGCGGTCGACGTTTCAACATCCTTAGTTGGAGAAATGAATGAATGTAGTTGGAGAATGAGTGGACTTAGTTGGAGAATGAATGAAAAGTTCCAATGCGAAGAAGAAACTGAACTCACCTTTTAAATAAATTATTTTTTGGGAAGGGGGATGGGATCTAGGAAAACAAGCGCACGAGGGTCGTGCTACCAGGAAGCCAAGATGAAGCTCCACAACAACAGTGGGTTCTCCATAACGTATTTTCGCCCGTATTCGGGTTCGTAGTCGGCCTAGGTGACGAGGATATCAAAAAAAAATGCTTCGAATTCCATATTATGTTCGGAGGCAAAAATTGGACAAATACGTGTGTGGAAAAGAATACGCCGGCGGGATCAAATCCCTGGATGGCACGGCTCCGTTGACAATTTCCGGTGATATAAGTCGCCAGTGATTTAACGAAGTCGTTGGAGGGCCTGTCCGGAACTGCTCGAACGACCCAGTGCGAGGCGGTTATGTCCAAGAGTATAGGCACCACATATGCACACAAGATTCTCTCAGAGGGTTGGGCGAATTGGTCGCTCTCTTAATGCACCTCGTGCAGTCTTTTTTCTACGTACACTCGCCTGCCGACTCGGATTGGGATGCTCGAAGCTCCTCACTATTTTTCTGACTTCTCTTCTTTGATACAATGTTGGGCAATGCCTAGACTTCATCTAACTCACGAGAATCCAGTTGGGATTGACAATACATTCCTGAGGAAAGTTGGCCCATAATTAGGTTGTAATCCGTAAGAGTCTTCATTCCTGGAAGCAACTTTAGTAAGAAATCTGCAGGACTTCGGCAAAGAACGGACTTGATAAGCATGCTTCCTTCAGTAAACCAAGTTGGAAATATCAATTGCAAAGGACCACAAGGTTTAAGCGAGGCGAATTCGAGCATTTCCAAAGCACATGCGTCTCACATTGACAGGGAATCCTCCAATGCCCAGAAACGGCATGACGAGTAAGATGCTGCCTTCGTCATGAGAAACCTGCAACACCTCGTCGATGGGAATGCAGATCTCACGCCAGTGGTTCTCCTGAGAAATCCGGGTGGTTTCAACTTCTTCCCAATTTTGGGCGGATAGTAACTTCTTGATGACAACCGGCGGTTTACACAATGGTTCGCACAATATCCATTATGTGAAGTTAAATCCTATTGAAAGATTAGTTCAAAAAAAAAGAACAAATTTCAAATGCTGCACTTACAGGTGCTAGTGTCCCATTTTAGACTTCAAGGAATGTACTCAGCGTATTACTTGGCCAACAACCCGAGCAAATACGCCTTCGTCACCGCCATGGTTTCGCATCGCGGCATCATGGAATCTCACCAGTCCTATTCCGAGAATGACTCACGTCTCGAGTCGGCTTCCGAGAGCCCCGGATCTGTGGCCATGAGATAAAAGGTATTAGTGGTTTTTCCTGCGAAAATGAGACGAAGTACCGTTTGAACCACCCCGGCTCTACTCGAAGTGATATCCCGCCGCCGACATCCTCCTGCATCTGGTTTGTGCTGGTTCTTGAGGATCAAGACGATATCCGGAGTAGGAAAATCGCTGCTGAATTAAAAGTTCCCCCTTCCGTACTATCGAAGGTCTTAACAAAGGTCCGTGTAATTTTCGAGACGTAAGCACAAACCTGTACTGCAACTAAACATGAAATCTCAACGAAAAAAAAATCACAAACTCACATTTCATCAATACGAACGTAAGCCACACGCGTCGCGTCGCAACTTCAGCACATCAAAAGAAAGAAAATAAAAAGCAATACAGATTTTTCCCCCTCTCGTACCACAAAACAATACAAAAAAGGTTTTACAGATTTACAAAAGGCGTCATGAAATCACGCACTGCAGACCCTCCTTCATTGACCCTATCGCGGACTTGTGCTGGCTCACGGCGAGAACGATGAAGCAGTGCCAGATCGCATGTGAACCTATAAAGGACGTATGGTGAGTTACACAGGGCCGGGGAAAGAAAGGAATACTCGTACCACAACCAACCATATCGAGTTTACGTTGAAAATTCGCGGGAACGACGCGTTCGGGGAAATGTGCGGCGTAGAATGTCAAACCGATTAAGTAGGAGAGGAGTGATGGTATTACTGGTGCTGAAGGATAAATTTTATTAGAAAACCCCTGTAAATGCTGGAGCAGGCGCTACTTACCAATAAACCCGAACATTTCCTTTCTCGTGTGTAAGACCGAGATAGCGACCATCGGTCCAATAGCCGAGAACGCCAGCGCGAGGAAGAAGCCAATGCGAAAAAGCTTTATTCAGTAGGAGAGCAAACGTGCGCACATTAACTTATCGCTCGGCGGTTGTATTACCAAAAAAAAAAACGGAAATACTTACGCGGTACTCATTCATATTGAACCAGGCCATGAAGGGAAAAATGTTCCCTGCTAGTCCTGTCGAAAAGCATAGACCGAGAAACACATGGCCGATGGTTGGGTGGCATTGGAGTCCATAGTGAACGACGGTGCCAACACTGGCACTGATAAGCCTTAAGATTCATAAACAATGTCAGTCCAAAGAAAATGTAGAGGATAACATTTAGGACATTACCATCCAATGCCGACATAATCTACCCTCGCACATATATCCATGCTGCGATGGTCCGCGCAGCCGGACATGGTGTGCCAGAGCGCACTGGTTAGCAGACACAGCAAGGCGAAACTCATAAATAATAGTTCGGGTATATCGAATGAATAGGTGTTGTCGATAAGCGGGATTAGATTAATTCCCCAAAGCAAGAACGGGACTAGATGAGTGTGGATGTTTACTAAACAATCGCCATGAATTAGATAAGACCAAGATAATAGAAATGCAACATACACGTTTCGTTGTGGAATGAAAACAGGGACATGATAAGGAGTGGCCATCTTTCTATGGGTATAAATCTAGTGATGAATGAGTAATGTCTTCTGGTACATATAAGAAGAAATGTCTCACCGGTATCCGTGGGTAACAAATGGGTTATTACGCCATTGGTGAGGTAAATCAGAATATTTTATAAGATGAACGCCTTCTAGCGATCGCCTGACAGCTTTCGCAACTTCGTGAGCAGCGCGCTCCAACATATCTTCTCCTTCAGAAATTACGCCGGCGGAGTTCGAGTTCAAAATATCCTGAACGATATCCGAATTCAATAAGGAGTCGAGCAAATCTGAAAGGACAGTGTTGGGAGTGAAGGAAGTAGGTGGGAGGCCAGGGGCAACGTCCATGCTTGAAAGATGCAAATGTAGGTTCTCGAGATGGTCTGACAGTGTAGGAATATAACGAAATGGTTGTTGGAAGTCAAGTTCATGAAATCGTGTGCGAACGTCGTCTAGCTTGAGGCGCATATCCGAGAAATGAGATCTTACGTCGTCCATATCGGGAATGCTTGGCATATCTGGCAAGTGGGAGCGCATTTCAGTCATGTCAGGGAGGTAGGGTAGGTCGGGGAAACATGAGCGCATTTCAGCGATATCGGGAAGGTGCGGGAGGTCTGGAATATGCGACCTGACGAACGCCTCCATTGAGGAGAGATCTGCGAAGGGCATTTCTGGGAGATGGGAACAGACATCTGCACGAATTCCTTCCAGCATGTCGAGCGCGGTGCGCGCCCAGAGGGTCGCTTCGTCTATGGTGTACTCTCCCTGCAACTTCCAAGCCTCAAAACCTGGACCAAGTTCCTTGAGCCGTCGTTCGAGGTCTGCAAGATAAGAAAGGACAAGGAACCGGAGAGAGGCAAGGGTTTGTGTCGGCGAGGGCGAAGAAAGGTCCAATGCCTCGAGGGCGTATGACAATGACCTGCACAATTTCAATGGTGGTCGGCTCGATGGTGGCTGGCTCGATGATGGTGCAGATAACCTGCGACGGTTTCTGCGAATACGGATCTCGCCCCTCCGCTCATCCCTTCCAGTAGCCATGAGAGACAAGGTGGGGGTCGACTTCTCGACCGTAATTTTGGCGGTGGTCGCCGACATAAGTACTCTAACTGAAAGAGAAAAGGAGAAACAAAGGGACGAAGCAACAAGCGATCAAGGTGAACATGAAAAATCCAGGCGCAATTGTTACCCCGTGTGCTGACCAAGTAAGGCACTGATCCGAAAACTGCACTGCTCCGACACAAGTCAACGACAGTCATCCCGACTCTGCGCACCCCTCTTTATAAGCCTCGTTCAAAATGCCATATCGACCATAACACTCTTTCTCAAGAAAATGACGGTCTCAACCATCCCCCACCTATTCATTGTAGGGCTCGGAAATCTTCCATATCCATTGACACGACACAGGTACATTCTTCACGTCGATAGATTGGCCAATCACATTCATTCTCGTTTAAACGTTCTTCTAGCGTCGGCCAGCTCGTTATCGACGCATTAGCTCAGCGGTTAGGCATCCGCATGGCGTCGGCGCGTGGTGGTCACACTGGCCAGGGCAGCGTGATCATTGGCAACACGTTGGTCAACATCACCCTCTTCAAGTCCAGTGCGTGTCTCAATCGTTGCCGTACTTTTTCTTTCGGCCTAAATATACCCCTTTAAGAATCTCTCATGAACATATCTGGACCTTCAATAGCCAAAGCCTACAGAGACAGCGTTAATTCTCCACGCCACATGATCGTTCTTACCGATTCCCTCTCCCACCGAGTGGAGGCTCTCTCTGTCAAGCTTGGCGGCTCCGCCAATGGCCACAATGGTGTAAAAAGCATCATTTCGGCTCTTGGCGGCGAAATGGGCTTTCACCGATTCCGTCTGGGCATTGGCCGTGACGGGTCCGACGCTGCTGACTACGTCATGCGGCAACTTTCCTCCCATGAGCGCCGATTCTGGGGAGATGACGGGCTGAACCTTGTCATTCAAGAAATTGAAAAGGTCGCTTTGAAAGCAGGCTAAAGGCTTGTCCTGGAGTTTTGGTACGCGCAATTTCGTCCCAATTATCAATCTCTAACTGTCAGAATTATTAGATCATTGGATTGCGTCTTCAGTCCTAATGTCGATCTGGAGATTCGCGTCGTACACGGCAGGCAAGCCTGTCGTATTATATACCTAGGGACGAGACGCTCTTCTGTTTTGGAACATCCAATCGCCTCTCCCCCCTGCGGTAGTGAGCTAGGAAGAGTTCTAAATGCAAACACCGCCACTCTCATTGTTAACATAATACTTGAATGACTGATAACCAACAAAGAGTTTATTTCTACATGAAGCGAAATTAAGCAGATACTCCAACATCTCGGGAGAACGTCATTGCTCAATATACGTGAGTTCAAATATGTACGATCGCCGACCCCGATGCTTTAGGCTCCATATAAGTGTATTGATAGCTTGTTTTCAAACCCGCAGTCGACGCACTCTCAAGCAGATACTCCAACATCGGTCATTATACGACTTCAAATATTTATGATCATCGACCCCGATGCCTTAGGCTCCATGTAAGTGTATTGATAGCTCCGTTTTCAATCCCGGGGTCCACGCACTTTGCGTCCTGTCCGGGCTCCTCGCCCCACAATACGTGCCCCCACATCACCAACGCACAGGCTCAGAAGGGGGCAAAGGTTTATATATGGGGGTGGGCGCACCCTATGTCAGCGTCAGGCGATTCCCCTTGAGCTCCTCGAACGTGCGCTGGATAATGTTGCTTAAACTTGTGCATGCAAACTAAATCAGAACAAAAACTGTGCCAAATGCAGGTCCATGATCAATACATATGCCGATACCCCTTCCGCCTTTCCATAGCTTGCTCGAACGTGATACCCTCCAACTTTGCCGCCTCCTGCACGCGTTTGCGATTCGCGCCTTCCATTGCGGCCTTCTCATCTGCGTCGAGCTTCCGATTTTCTCGTACCAAAATTTGGCGAATAACTGCGGTGCAAAAGTACTGAGTATTCAAATAAACCAACTAATACTTGATGGGAGTTACACTGACCCAAGGCAAGGAGGGTGCTGAACACTAACGCACAGAGCGAGATGACCATCGATTGGTGGTATTCAGGTCCCCAAGTAGCTTTCCATGTATATGAACCCATTCTGAGGGCAGGATCAACAAAGGTGGATAACTCGCTTTTGTGAACATAAAGGCATACATGTTTCCAATGTTGCCACAGCCATTAACAATACCAATGGCTGCCGCACGTTTTCTATGAGAGAAATTATAACTCTGAGCTAAATGTCAACAAGGGTTGACGTACGCGGGAGGCCGCGGAATGGCGTTCGATAGCCAAACTAGCGTCAGTGCAAAACCTTTGCGAAATCCAACTTTTTCAGTAAACTCATGACCCTGCGGAATCAGCGCCTTACCAACATAACCACTGGCCATGAAGAACAAAGACACATATCGACCCGCCATCGACATGGTTGAAAGGGCAATGATGAAACCAAGGATAACCCCCCACCACCAGCTCACCATGTGAAAGAACCTCTCTTCGGTTTTGTCTGCAAGACATCTGTATCAATGTGGATATCGAGGGAGGTAGGGCAAAATCGCGAACCAGCATGCAAGGCATTCAAACAACATATCACAGAAGCAACAATCCATGGAGGGCTATATGACCAGAATGTCTTAACTTCTCAAGATCGGCCAGATAGACACTGCTTACGCGGCGAGGAGCAAGGTAATGGTCGTGCCGAATCCCAGGGTTTGAGTAAGCCTACGACGAGAGACCTGTTAGCGAAAAATTAATATCATTTAAGAGAACATATTCTGACGTTGGGAAGAATTGGACGAAGCTCAACCCTAACAGCTGAGAAACATTCATAAGGGCGAAAATGGCTACTTTAGGATCCTTGACTGCTAATATCAAGCCTTGCATCGGTCTATAATGGGGTGAAATCCATGAAGAACGATGCAGCATTAAATGCGAAGAAAAGCTCACGAATCCTCCAAGTTATCTTTGTCCGCTTCCCCCGCATCCTCAGAAAGACGCACTTGTGCAAGGCGCCGTTCGAACTGGGTAAGCCATCTCGTGTTGTGAGGCTAAATTACTTATCAGACGCGCACAAATGGACGAAATCTGCAAGAGAAGAAAACAAACATAATCGGGTAATAACCACCTAACAAAATGGTGTAAATTTTGGGTGAGCAGAGAATAAAAACAATCATACACGCTATTGAAGCCGACGAATATCGTGATAGCGCCCTGCCAGTGAACGTAGGCTCAAAATAAGAGAAAGAGAGCCGAGCAAAATCGTACCTCGATGAAAAATAACCTAAGAAATATCTTTTTAGAAAACATAATGTAAGCGCCAAGGTATTTCCCTACCATCGCCACGCTCGAATGCCCCCTTTGCCCTCCATCTTGGCTAAGATTCCGGCTGCCATTAACTGTGTCGTGTAACCTGCGTGAAAAAATAGATTTAATACCCAACGAAATATTCGCTCACACTTCCAAATGCGTTCGAAACCAGCAAACCGGCGAGTAAAAGAGCAGAACGGAATGCCAATTCCTGAGATGCGAGTGTCAGCAAGGAGAAACAGGAGGTGTATACACAACGATCACCTTCTTGGTGTACCATCTAGACAGAAGGAATATTGCACCAGGATAGAAGGCTGCTTCAGGAAGTCCAATAAACACTCGACAAGCAACAATACCCGCAAAGTTTTTAGTGATCTTATAAATTAAGAGCAACACCAAAGTTGTCAGATGTCTGAAAAGTCGGGAACCTTGAGAGATCTCACCCCAGTCAAAGCACTCGTCAAGCCCCATAACACTGTACAACTTCCAATATATAAAGAGGGTCTGGTACAATCAGCAGATGGGTGACATCGTAGAAACCTATCGCAGACATACCTGCTAACTTTGTTAAGGATCTAGATGGTATCGATTGGTCAACTGATATCGGGAAATGCGGTACGACGCACCATGTTCGAGGGTATTTGAGCTGGGCAATAAGAGACAAAAAGAATGGCAAGAACAGTCGCATATTGAATATCTGGAAAGTGCGTGAAAAACTAGGAAGAAAGCCCTTTTGTCAGGTTTTCAAGTTACCGCTTATTTGAAGGTCTTGTTGCATTCCTTTCAGCCGCGCGGTCGTAACACTATTACGCTGTTTGCGAACAGAAAGGTGAGCAATTGGATCAAGCAAGCAAAGTTCAAGGAACACACATCAATGTGGTTTAAAATATAAATGAGGATCATTGTTGGGAGCAAGCGAGTATCCAATTTCCTGACTAGATGGCGCTCCACCACCGTCCGTTCCTGCGATCCACTCTCTGGCAATTTTTCGGGATCGTCTTGCATGTGGTGCTCGTTTGAATTCTCGTCACCCACCACATAAGGCCAACCCTTTTCTTTTTCAGACATGCTGGCCTTTCGGGAGGGAGAAGGGAAACTTGTTATGGTTTCGTGGAAACGTGGAGGTGGGGTCAAAGAAGCGAACTGGCTTGAATGAAGAAGGCTAGCATTCGGGCGTCGTATCTTCGTACAGGCTATCTGTTTTGGGAAAATGAAGCTAAGGCATTGATAGCACAGAAGTCAGCGAAGTTCGGTTCTCGGCGAGATCTTGAATTTACTGCAATGCCGAAGAAATGGTTCATTTTTCGGGGCTTGTGGGACTGCCAGATTTTTGAGTGTGGAATGCGATTTGGCCATAGGTACAAACAATAGAATGGTTTGTCCGCAAACAGCTTGGAGCAATGTGCAAGCCTACAATATTGCAAATGAAAGTTAATATGAAACCTAATATTCTCTTCGTGAACTCATGATATTTACTCACCATCAAGAAGATAAGTATAGTTTCTGTCGCCACACCAATGACATCCCTTATATGACTTATCTTACGCCACTCGCGCAGTATTCGCTTCTAATTTTCAACCCTAAAGCAGCCTTCATTCCCCCCTGTCATGGAAGCCTCAATTGCTTCCGCCAGTCCTTTCAAGTGCTAGAACATTTTCGCTAAGTTGGGGGGCACAAGTTGATCATCAATTTCAGGCGCTGTGATTCCCCGCCCTCGTTGAAGGACATCCTTCCACTTTGGACCACGCAGCTTATCAAAGGGTCCTTGTGCTCCGCAACTGTTTTTCGGATGGAAAGCGGGGTCGCTGTTCTGCCGTTTTAGAGCGACATCTTATGACAAGGAGGGAAAGGCGTACCGATGGCCTCATATTGAGAGAGATTTGATACTTTGGGCTCGTCTTGAAAGGCATATATCTCTGGTACATATGGCCATTTCAAGGACGTCAACGGAC
>Ga0307509_10003031_pt1 | contig 26166 bp, 30 predicted proteins | sample 10_EM_MG_FD_202245 | JGI IMG/M metagenome (GOLD analysis project Ga0307509, IMG submission 202245) | Populus trichocarpa ectomycorrhiza microbial communities from riparian zone in the Pacific Northwest, United States - 10_EM | ecosystem: Host-associated > Plants > Roots > Unclassified | place... | reverse complement strand
TACTATTGACGTGTGTGAGTGTGGGTATGCCTGATTGCTCAGACTACCTCATCCGACAATACCATTCACTTCTGCGACTTTCATCGCGAGAGCGTGGAGTATAGAATGTGTTGCCTAACCATTGTCCATAAAAATGTCCCGTTACTTAGTGACCACTTTCGTGACTCTTGTCTTTAGTGCTCAGTAACATTATGCGACGTCGACCGATTTGGCTCGAACCACTTGCATAAGCTCGCCTAAGGTCCTGCCTCATATATCCTGCGAACGGGATCCGGTCGGACGGACGGCCGCGACGTATACGGGGCTACGAGGAGGGCTCCAATGACCATGTCCTTGGTGAGGGGACGCAACTACGGCGGCGTCTGCCGATGTAGCGCTGTCCCAACGCTGGTGCGGGAGGGGGGTGTTGGCTTGTCTTTTTTGAACTCAGAATCCTAAGGTAGGGTAACTATAGGTCTTTATTCACTAAGGGATGGCTAAGCCTTCCGGTATGCCTAACACATCTCCCCTACACCTGTGGCGATTGAAATCTCAATACCAGGGAAATCATCGTGGGATCCACCACCACCCCGTCTCCTCCCCCTTGATGGCTTCTGCCTAGGGGAGTAATACTATAACCCTTCCTCTCCCTCTGGGGTCTACCCCATTCTCTACGGGGTTCTCATTTCCGTTCATCGTCAACTCCCGCTCATGAAGTTCAGTTCTCCCCCTTTACCCCGCACTTCCTTTGCACCTCGCTTAGGTTTTGCACGGTCGGCATTCCGTTCTCTTCGCTCACGGTCGGCTCTGAGCTTTCCAAGCTCTTTGCAAAGTACCTTTCCGTCTCGCTTATGTGATCCTGTTGGGGAACACTTTGGTTAGTAACTTTAGCATCTCATCTTCGTTTCGCATTCAGAAAAGCATCGGCCGTGGTTACTCTACTTGGTCGTCTCAAGGGTTTGGACTAGTCCTTCCTCCTTCCATCCTGCTTCCTCCACCCGCTTGGTTTTCGTCCCGTTGCTCGGTTACAGCTACACCCACCCCCATTCTTCCCACCCCCTTAGCTGGCACCTTACTGCCCCCCTCCCGTGGTCGATCTTCGCTCGCTATACAAAAACCCGCCTCGGTTACGCCTGTCCTTTTGGCCGTCGCTAATGCAGTTTTGGCACACCCACTGGGGACCCCTCATCAGAGTCCCCTCCATCCGCTTTCCTATAGTGCCATCGGGCACCACTTCCTTCCCCATCACCACTCCGGTGTGCAGGTCCACACTCTCAGTTCCTAGCTCAGGCTGATACATGTCACTTATTAGACGTAATTTTCCTTTGTCAGGGGTTCAGACATTTCCTTTGTTCACCTTTATGGTTTTCATAGATGTCGCTAATGGTTCTCCTCTCCTTCCTGCTTGTTTCATTCCTTTCTACTTCCTTCGTATGTACGAGTATGTTCGTGAGATTTGGTTAGGCGATAGGCGAGATGTGAGGTTGGTCTCAGACGAGAGGGACTTGGGGGTTTGGATGTTTCCTGGGGTGCGGAGGGTACAGTTTTTGTTGGCCATAGCGTTAAAGCTGAATGCTGTCTTTGTATATTTTTCTTTTGTTTTTGTTTTTTTTTGAATCATGTGATTATTGATGTAGGTACAAAATCCTGCATGCAGCTCGCGCTATGGCATATAAAAATCCTTAATTCCAAAAACTAACAAAGGAAACAACACAATTCAAACAATGTGCACAAAACTCTCCAAGCGGCATCATCAGAACCTTGTTGCATCGCTATCGATGACCAACAAAACAAATTAAAGTAAAATCCTCCTTATGACCCATAAGAAAAACATTCATCAGCAGTAAAAACCCCTAGCCCTATTTGCCCACTGTCGCAAACAACTAGAACAAAGGATATTCATCAAATCAAAAAGAAAAACCCCTGAAGAGATACTCGAGCAAGGGAGTTAAAAGTAGCTATACCCAGAAGGCCGTGACCAAGCTAGGGAGTTTTAAGGTGTCAAAGGCTGTCTGAGTCCGATCCCGGCTCAGGGGTAACAGTAGTGGCCCAGACACGCAGCATGGCAGGGGGGAAGCCTGTGCGAGTAGTGTAGAGATACTCAGCCAATCCCCTGAGGAGGGGAACTGAGGGCCAGAGAGGAGCGTCAGGACCCATGTCTTCGACACCTAAGAGATGGGTGAGGCGAGGCTGGACCTTAGCAGGACAGAGGAGGATCGCGGATTTGAAGGACTCATCGTCTTCCTCGCGGAAAGGGCAGAGGGTGCTAGAATCACAATTCCTCCAGGAGATATGGGCAGCAAGGTGGCTGGCACCTTTGTGCATCTGGTGAATACGGCCGCATATAAAATGGGGAAGGCCAGTGAAGGCGTGAGGAGTGAGGCAGGCACTGTACAGGTATGACGGAGGTACTGGCGGGCTTATGTTTAGCCAGTTGGTGAGGAGTACCTGCTCAAGAGGGGCTCTGAGGGCTTGGTAGGTGACTGACGGTTCCCTTCCCAGAGGTAGGGGCACGAGGGCGGTAGAGGGGAGCGGAAGGATAGGGATTTCCACAATGAGGTCGGAAATCCCATGCCAAATAGAGTCCAAAGGCAGGTGCTTGGCAGAGTTAACCGCCGGGCAAAGCCATAAAGTAAGGTGGATGGCTTTGGAGGAGCCTTGGAGGAGAAAACGATGATCATTCGCCCAACGTCCCTAGTCCCAGGTAGGCAAAGATTTGGGTATCCGAGCGGTGGCAGGATTGAACTTCGAAGGGGTGCAGACCTGCCGGAGGGTAGCTGACCGACGGCGGTGTTTGCAGATAGAGGAAATGCGTGGTAGCGAGGCCTCCTAGTACAGAGCACCGCAGCCGGTGGTGTGGAAACAATTAGTTGTCCACCGAAGCACTCCATGCCAGAAAGAGTCGAGTTTGTTAAGTGTGGTTGTGTCCGGAATAAAGAGGTCGCAGCCATAAGTGAGAATAGGAAGGATGGCGCCAAAAACTAACTTTCTGTTGCACCAGGAGGAGAGGACTTGGCCAGCTGCACTGAGCTGTCGGATTGTAGCGAAAGAGGCTTTGGCGAGTACCAGCCGACTTAGGAAATGAAGGGAGGAATAAATAGTAGGGGTGAGCCAGTAGCCAAGCTGTTAGGCATACCGGAAGGCTTAGCCTTTCATTAGTGAATAAAGACCTATAGTTACCCTACCTTAAGATTCTGAGTTCAAACGGACAAGCCAACACCCCCCTCCTGCACCAGCATTGGGACGGTGCTACATCGGCAGACACCACCGTAGTTGCGTCCTCTCACCAAAGACATGGTCATTAGAAACCACCTCGTAACCCCGTATACTTCGCGGCCGCCCATCCGACCGGATCCCGTTCGCAGGGTATTTGAGGGAGGACCTTTGGCGAGCTTATGCAACTGGTTCGAGCCAAATCGATCGACATCGCATAATGTTACTGAGCACTAAAGACACGAGTCGCGAAGGTGGTCACTAGGTAACAGGACGTTTTTACGGACAATGGTTAGACAACACATTCTATACTCCACGTTCTCGCGATGAAAGTCGCAGAAGTGAATGGTGTTGTTGAATGAGGTAGTCTGAGAAATCAGGCATGCCCGCACTCACACATGTCAATAGTATCCATAAGATACTGACAGAACCATACGATAACCATATGAATATGGAGTGATAATGGCTATTGGTGGGATTATCGTAACAAGTCTATCTTATGCCTCGCAGATGTCGGTTGCAAAATATTTCTGTAATGCTGAGATGTTCAATAACAAAGCTGGCCCCTTTGTTGATTCGATCATGAAGACCATTCTGCGTATGCAAATGGTAAGCAAAACTCCATGCCGATGAAGATGGATCGTAACCAATGGACTGATGTGTTGGAGCACCGTCAGATAATTTTATGGTGTTGTGATTCAGAAGTCGAAGGGAGATAACAGAATTGTCAGGGTCAAATGGTGTTCGCACTTTCAGAAGAAGCTGGAGTTTGTTAGTAGGTACTTACTTAGTATGAGAACTAGATATAGCCCGCGACCACCCAGACGCGGCATATAAATATCGAGGTGCCTCCCGAGCTATTTGAACACTATCAAGCAACAGAGAAGAGATCTTATCAATATAAGTTTTTACGCTAGAAAAATCTTTATCACTTTACCTCCTCCTATTTTACATCATTGAGCCTTCCTAGACAATCTCCGTCTACGATTAAGATTCTCGGCCTGAGTTATCTCGCAAGACTTTGAGATAGGCTCCCGCCTAACAGTATATTGATAGTTCTCCTTGTTACCAAGGCTCACTATATGATAACTCTCCTCGGCGAAATAAGTGAAGCGTTCATTTTTGAACCCTTATCTCTCGCCGATTCTATTTTCGAACATCGATTCTACTCGTTCGCAGAACTTTTAAAAGATTCACCTCATATTCTCCTAATCCTTTTCCTTTTCCCACAAGGCAATACTGTCGCCATTGCCCCTACAGCTGCTCAGAGGATCGAAACCTACCTCCAGCAAGAACAAGCTCTGGTCCAAGAACGAGACGAGGAGTGGAACACTCCCTATCCCACGAGGGATATAAAAACCTACGAGTTTCTGGACAACTTCTGGAACACCCCATACCCTACGTCCGACAGGGACAATGAGATTCCACTTATCTGGCTTAACCCCAAGTCAATTCGATAAGCATCATCAGATATCTCCCAACCGGTACAAGTAAGAACACAGAAATTCTTCGGTACATCGGCGATCTGACACATCACGATCACAAAATAAGACAGAAGAAACCCACGACTCCAAAATGACTGGAGGGGATGAAACCATCATCCATAGCAGTAGCCAAACTCCTGGCCCACTGGATACCAGTATAATTGAACGGGTAGTGCTTGGACAACTAACGCGAGGACATTCTAAGACACCTACTCTTAACTTTGTCTTAAGGGAAGAGTTAAACCAATTTGTGGGCCACCTTGGAGGAGTTCTTGGAAGATTTAGCCAACGAATGGCTAGAGAACAGAAATCCATGTACCTAGATATCGGACGACTATCTAGCGAAGGCCAACAACAGGCAAGAGCGTTAGGACAGCTCCAGCGCCGGTTGGAACAACGTGAGTCCATACTGGTTGAGGAATTAAACATGTTCGAGAGGACCATCTACATGTTGGACAAAGAGTCCAGAACTATTCAGGCAGAAATCGTGGCAAAGGTCCAAGCAGAGTTCCAAGCCCAACAAGCTCGCCAAGCAGAACAGGCGGAACATAGCCAGCGACAGGACGAGCAACTTCCAGACCGTATCCTCAAATTTGAGGAAACCCGACCAAACGACAATGCCAACTACGCGTTGGTCATAAATCGACACAAGGAGGAACACAAGGAGGCCGCGAGAGATCAACAAGGACGTTCTAAAGCGGAAATGGCGAAGGTTCATGATATCCTGAACGATTTAAAGGCTCAGGTAGGAGCCATATTGGCTCAAAGGTCAGCAGCCCCAACTGTAGTTACTGACAATAGGGAACGGCCCGTACAGAATACCGACGGAGCTCCAAAGAAACGGTCAAATCCCACTCCTGAACACGGAGGAAACGGGGGAGGCCAAATACCACCAACGACTATGCACGTGGCAGGAGACCCCGACCAAGACGATGGTGACGATGACGGCGACGACGGGCAGGATCCGAAAGGAGGCCCGAGTCGCAAAGAAAAGGGGAAAGTTCCAGAGAGACAAGATCCCGAGGAAGAGGACGAAGAGAAGGATGTTGTAGAAGTCATGGCAAAAGCAATTGCTCGAGAACGACTACTACATACCAAAAGACCCTATGACCATCCGTGGGTATTCAAGAATAAATCCCATCAGGATATTCGAATATGGTTAATGGCAGTTCAAGACTATTTTGAACGGAACAGCCACCAATAGACCATGGAAACAGATCGAATTAAATATGCCATGGGACGAAAGGAAGGAGACCATGTAGCTCCTTTCACAGATACCTATCGGAAAAAGATGTCGGGGGCATTGGGATATAGAAAGGAGATCGCTTACGCAAGATGATTCTTGTTTGAACAAAAAGTAACCGAACGCTTTGCGCCTACCCATGAGGCGGAGAGAACCCACAAGTTGATGAAGCTTGAAAGATATAATGGGGACATATGACAATTCCTTTTGCAAATGGAGAACAACAACATTAAAGTTGGACTCCAAGGGGTAGCATGGAGAGACATGCTTAAAGCTCAGATGCCGGAAGCCGGACTATGAAGACTATTGTTTGAAATCAATCCCAACGGCGAATTATGGCTAGCAGGATTTATGAATGCCATGATTCAACCCGAGAATCACGAGGAAGACAAACGCCTAAGACCCGGAAAGGGCGAATCCTCGGGGATATCAATAAGTCGAAAGACAGAAGACTGGGCTTCGATAAATAGCTATCCAAGACCCCCCAAAAGGTATATGGCAGAAAAACGGGCCGCCTATATGGGAAAGCCTAAGGTACCCCGTAAGAATAATGAGTGGTCGAAAGAAAAGACAGCGACCAATAGAAAAGAGGAAGTACACACAGACTGGGACAAAGCTCACGACTCCATCCCTAAAGATGTTATTGATCGACGAAGAAATAACAAGAGATGCACACGATGTGGGATGACAAACCACTTCTGGAAACATTGTCCAAAAGAGCAATCCGTCACGACATTCGGTACCAAATGGTACGAATCTATTAAACGAAAGCGCGATCAACCTCAAACCCAGAGAAAAAGACTAACTGTCGAGGCTGAACGAAACCAGGCAGAAAGATCGCGATCTGTGAACAGGATAGACCGTCCGGTTGCTTGGGACATGTACGACGGCGAGACACTATAAGTGTTCTCAGGCAGCACCGGCGACGGCGGATGGGTAGTCAGGGCGTAACTCCGGGAAACGAAACTCAAAAAGGACAACGCGGCGCGCACCTTGTGACTGAGGTGCAAGAACGAAGAGTCTATATCGAATGAACATCTTGGTCGGTGAACCTCAGAGAAACGACGGTTAGACAAATCGGAAGAAGGGGAACCAAATCATAAGAAGCAGGAAGATAATCCAGCCAGGCACCGAGACGACCGAATATCGATGTAATAGTTCATAGAAGTCGATAACTGACTTCAATCTCGTTGAAGGAACTGGAACTAGATAAGGGAACAAACCAGGGTATGGATTGAGGAAAGAATGAGAGACGTTGAGGGCCCGGAAGGATGCAGAAAAGCGTGATTTGCCTTCTGACTTTGCATGACGGGAAGCTCGCCAATAGAGACGAGACTATTCTACCTCAATCTAAGAGACAAGATGGCCCAAAATTACCGGAACCTAGCGAAAGCGGACGCTGCACAGTAGGGGATAGATAAAACACACTGGAAGTGAAAAGCTAGGATACAATCGGGTATTCAGACTCACTATCTTGTTTAAACTATCCCTGAGACTAAGACAGGTGCCGCTCTAGTACAAGGGTTCCGAATACGTTGAGGAAGAAAAGGGCGAGGAGAATTACCTGAGCTGTGGGTTTAGTGACTAGGGCACACTTATCTTTAAGCCTATACGTTATTCAAGGCCCAACAGGTTTCTCAGTTAAAATCCCAAATGGTATAAGCCGAAGGTACCACTCCCGATCAGTCGCCAATGGTCCACAAAATAAGTCAATGATACGGATTGCGCAGGCCCAGTCGCAAGGTGGAGCCATTGTGCGAGACAGTAATGCCTAGTATTTGGGAAGTCCTTGGCAGGAGGTAAAGACCGCTAGTAGTGGGCTGCCCGAAATACTAATTCAGAAAGTTTATCTGAGGAGTCCTCTCTGGACGAAACTGCGCGGGCACGGTATTAAACAACCACAGTCAACGAGACAATGCATTTTAAGAGAAAAAATGAAGAACCGGATAGCCCTCAGAGGCCAATACCGAGTTCTCCGAAAGATTATTCATGTCCGGAAGGCCCCGCCCAGTTAGATGTTGAGGGCAAACGCACACGCATTCATGTTTTATTGGATTTGGGAGCTAGTTGCTTCCTACTAAATGAAAGGTTAGTTGAATGACTCGACATTCCATACAAAGTCCGAAAAAAACCCATCACAATAGTTGGATTCGATGGGCTTTCAAGCTCATCGGGCGGTCAAAGATATACCCGCCCCATCTCACTGGAAATCGGATATGGACATAGGTCTCCCATCTCCGCCGAAATAGCGCCCACCAGACACTTTGACCTTATCATCCCCTTTGGATGGTGGTATCACAAACACCACTTATCACATTCAGACGAACCGAAAAAATGGAGTTTCGGACAAATAACATGTCATGATCATGTCGAGGATGAGGCCGTAAAAGACCAATTTGAGTACGATGAGACGGTCGCATACGATGCAAAGGTCCAGTATGTGGGAAGAATAGGAAGGGTGGAAGAAAGGGATCCTGTGGAACTGGAAACCTTGCCACGAGAATATGCTCAGTTCAAGCATTTGTTTCGACCAGACGGGTCGGAAAAGATGCCCCCGAGAGGGAGGTTGGATCACGCAATCGACCTTAAGGAAGGATCAGAACCTCCATGGGGACCCGTCTACCCTATGTCACAATACCAATTAAATACCCTGAAAGCCTACCTCGATGAGATGTTGGCACAAGGCAAAATTACGCATAGCCAGTCACCTGCTGGAGCGCCAATTTTGTTTGTACCAAAACCAGATGGTCGCTTACGATTATGTGTGGACTACAGACAAATCGACAAGTTGACGATGCTCGATAAATATCCGCTTCCTTTACTGAGCGAATTACGAGATCTAGTTGCAGGCGCCACAATATTTACGAAGTTACCCCTTAAGGATGGTTATCACCTGATCAGAATTAAGAAAGATGATGAATGGAAGACAGCGTTCAGAACTCGGTACAGACAATACTAGTACAAAGTTATGCCGTTTGGATTGGTCAATGCTCCTGCAACCTTCCAACGCATGATGAATAAAATATTACGCGAATTTCTCGACCAAGGGGTAGTTACGTACCTCGATGACATCCTCATCTACTCCAAGACGCATGCAGAGCATGTTGCAATGGTCAAGAAAGTGCTCTCGCCATTAATGGAACACCAGTTAGCAGTGTCCATTAAGAAGTCCGAGTTTCATGTGAAAGCTGTTGAATTTCTGGGATATATTGTGGCAACAGACGGAGTGACAATGAGTACGAGGAAGGTGGACTCCATAAGGAAATGGAAAGCACCAAGGTCGGTGAAAGAAGTTCAAATTTTTCTTGGCTTTGCAAACTTCTATCGAAGGTTCATCGAAAAATTCTCGAAGATATGCAAGCCAATAACGGAAACCCTGAAAGGAGTCAAGCAAAAATTCAGCTGGGGACGAGAGCAGAATATACCGTTTGAAAAACTCAAACAGCGGTTTACGACAGCGCCAATCCTGGCACATTTCTACCCGGAATGGGAGACGGAAATTGAAACTGACGCAAGCGACTTCGCACTCGGGACAATTTTATCCCAATTTCAGGATAAAAGACTTCACCCAGTGGCGTTCCATTCCAGAAAATTGAATTCAGCCGAACGCAACGATGAGATTCACAATAAGGAACTCCTAGACATATTGGAAGCATTCATGGAATTGAAACACTATTTATACGGTGCAGATAAGCCGATTACGGTTTATACCGATCACCAAAATTTGCAACACTTTTTGACGACAAAAAAGTGCAATCAAAGGCAAATTCATTGGGCGCAGCTGCTTGAATCCTTCAATTTCAAGATTATCTATCGACCGGGGTCCCGAAGCGGTAAACCAGACGCATTAAGCAGACGACCGGAGTATCGTCCTGAGGAGGGAGCTGCGCATACTGAACAGTCAATTCTGAAACCAGAACACTTTTTAATAAGCCTTGTACAGGATGAACCGGTTTAGGAAAAATTGAAGAAACGGATACTAGTACAACGAGCCGTGGCCATTCAAGTGATGAAAATGTCAGCGAAAGCCACTCTACCCTCAAGAGGCTCAAGGTTTTCGGCAGGACATGACATGTACGCTCTCGAAGACGTACTAATCCCAGCACGGGGACAAAGGCTTGTCGGAACAGGAATCGCGATAGGGATACCACAAGGGACTTATGCCAGAATAGTTCCGTGGAGGGGCCTAGCATACCAAGAAAGTATAGGAATCGGCGGAGGAGTAATAGACGCCAACCATACAGGGGAAGTCAAGGTCATTATGATGAATCATGGCAGAAAGAATTATCAGGTTCAGGAAGGGGACCGGATTGCACAAATGATCATTGAGAAAATTGACATGTCTGGAATGATGGAGGTGGACCACCTACAAATAACCGATCGGTGAAACAAAGGATTTGGGAGCACGCACCTATCGCCAAAGCGAACCATCGCAGTAGAACAGGTACAGCCAATTATGTGTCAGCTCTATGTGGACAGCAGGAAAAACACATTATTTAGCGAAAGTGATATCGGACGAAACCCATGGCTTGCCCAGGAAGAGGTCATGGTATCAAGCGCTATGACATCCAAAGCTCTACTACAAGACTATGAGTTAGAACTCTTGAAAGAGGTCCGAGAAGCGTCAAGAGACGATTTGGACTGGTTGAGCAGAGCAGCGAGGCTAAAGGATCTAATGACCCGTGACAAAGAACTGCCTATAAATTGGCAATATAAGGACGGGTTCCCTACTTCAAAAATTGGCTATACATACTGGCGGACGATGCGCTAAAAACTAAGATTGCAAAAGGATGCCACAACTCGAAGGTAGCAGGACATTTTGAAATGGAGAAAACGATAGAGATAATCACAAGAGATTTTGTTGGAAAGGACTCACCAAATGGATAAATGACTACGTTCGGTCATGTGATGAGTGCCAACACAATAAATCTCCACGACATGCGCAATGGGATTACTTCAACCTATCCAAACGCCATACGCAGCATGGAACTCTATCACAACCGATTTCATTACCCAAGTACCGGAATCACAAGGCTACACTCAAATTATGCTAGTAGTCGACCTATTCACAAACATGGCACACTTTATTGGTCTCCGGACAAACGCGACCGCAAAGGACCTCACAAACGTTTTCCTAGGAGAAGTTTGGAAACTTCATGGTCTACTGACAGACATCATATCCGATATGGATGCAAAATTCTCAGGAGAATTTTGGGAATCCCTATGCAAGTTGCTAGGGATTAAAAGGAAAATGTCGACAGCATACCACCCACAAACGGACGGTCAGACGGAACGAACCAACCAAGTGCTGGAAGGTTACTTAAGAAATTTCGTCAACTACGACCAAGACGATTGGTATCAACTGTTACCCTGAGCCGAATTCGCGTACAACAATTCCGTAACCAATGCACATGGAATGTCACCCTTCTTCGCGAATTACGGTTACCATCCACAAACAGAATGGATGAGAAAGCGACACGCTCAGAACCCAGGTGCTGAGTTGTACAGCCACTGGATGAAGGCGATTCATAATCAAGCAGTAGAAGCGCTAAATTAGACCCGCGAGGCAATGAGAAGATACTACGACCAAAAAGTATTACAACAGCCGGACTATAAAGAAGGCGACTTGGTAATGTTAAATGGAAAGAATATTCGTACAAAACGACCCTCGAAGAAATTAAGTCCCAAGCTCTATGGACCCTTCAAAATCATAGAAGCAAAAGGACAATGCGCTTTCAAACTCGAAATATCGCCTACATGGAGGATACATCCAACCTTCCACGTTTCGTGGTTAGAGCCCTATCGAACCAAGGTCCGAGAAGGGAGAGAACAGCCTCCACGAGAGCCAGAAGAGATCGATGGCGATCTCGAACGGGCAGTGGAACAGATTGTAAAGAGTGAAATAATCTCTTATACACGGAAGATTCGCGGTCGCAATAAGCGAATGCGCGAACTAAGGTATTTTGTTAAATGGAAAGGGTGTTCTGAGGATGAGAACACCTGGGAACCACCTGAGAGTTTAGAAAACGCTCAGGAATTGATAGAAGGTTTTCATGAGGAAAACCCAGATATGCCAAGTAGGGCAGATGTTGAATAGGGAAGAAAGGTTTTCCTTGTGTGGACAAGTAAACGCATGAGGTTTTTTACCCTACGACCCGGAGTTCAACAAGGATTTCATTTGTTTAAATGGGAGAAAGATCTTAGAAGCATTCGAGGACGAAGCTTAGAGAGAGGGAGCTCGTGTTAGGCATACCGGAAGGCTTAGCCTTTCCTTAGTGAATAAAGACCTATAGTTACCCTACCTTAGGATTCTGAGTTCAAAAGGACAAGCCAACAGCCCCCTCCTGCACCAGCGTTGGGACGGCACTTCATGGGCAGACACCACCGTAGTTGCGTCCTCTCACCAAAGACAGGGTCATTAGAACCCTCCTCGTAACCCCGTATATGTCGCGGCCGTCTGTCCGACGGGATCCTGTTCGCAGGATATATGATGGAAGACCTTGGGCAAGCTGATGCAAGTGGCTCGAGCCAGATCGGTCAACGTCGAATAAAGCTACTGAGCACAAAAGACGAGAGTCGCGAAGGTGGTCACTAAGTAACGGGACGTTTTTACGGACAATGGTTAGACAACACATTCTCTACTCCACGCTCTCGCGATCAAAGTCGCAGAAGTTAGTTGCAAAATATTTCTGTAATGCTGAGAGGTTCAATATCAAAGCTGACCCCTTTGTTGGTTTGATCATGGAGACCATGCTGCGTATGCAATGGTAAGCAAAACTCCATGCCGACGAAGATGTATCGTAACCAATGGACTGATGTGTGGGAGCACCGTCAGATAATTGCATGGTGTTGTGATTCAGAAGTCGAAGTGAGATAACAGAATTGTCAGGGTCAAATGGTGTTCGCACTTTCAGCAGAAGCTGGAGTTTGTTAGTAGGTACTTAGTTAGTATGAGAACTAGATGGAGCCCGTGACCACCCAGACGCAGCATATAAATATCGAGCTGCCTCCTCAGCTATTTGAACATTATCAAGCAACGGAGAAGACATCTTATCAATATAAGTTTTTACGCTAGAAAAATCTTTATCACTTTACCTCCCTCTATTTTAAATCATTGAGCCTTCCTAGACAATCTCCGTCTACAATTAAGATTATCGGCCTGAGTTATCTCGCAAGACTTTGAGATAGGCTCCCGCCTAACACAAGCCACCTCACAGCTTGAGAGGGTGGAAAAAGCATGTCGTTGATCACTATAGGGGCAAAGGAACCATCTGAGCGGTCCTCTGGGGTTCTCCAGTGAATGAGTTCAGTTTTGGGGACGGAAAAGGCAACCCCCAGGTCGACACCCTGCCTTTGGATGATGCCGAAAAAGTGTTGAAGAGTGCGGATATTTGAACCTATAGAGTCCAAGCCGACCGTCATGGTGAGGTCGTCCATGTATGAAATCGCCAGACCTTGAGGGATAGTCAGGTGAAGGCTGGCTAACCAAAGCACAAAAAGGACAGGAGAGATCGGAGAGCCCTGAGGGGTGCCAACAGCGACCAGGCCAAAGACCTTAGGTGCGCCTTGGAAGATGAGTCGGCACTGGTGTCTGGAGAGGAAAGTCTTGATCCAGGCAACCAGATAGGCAGAGACACCTCCTCTGGTGAGGATACTAGCCAGTTTATTTGCACAGACATTGTCAAAACCATCTTTGACCTCCAGGAAGAGAGTTGATACTTTGAAGGAAGCAGCTTGAAGAAGGTGAACTTCGTGGGTGAGAGTAGCAACAATGTCGAAACACCCCAGCCCGGCCAGGGACCCACACTGATTTGGGTGTAAGAGGCCAAGGGACCGGGCGGCAGAGGCGAGACTAAGAGCAGAAAGTCTTTCAAGGATCATGGAGACGGTTTCGAGCAGGACAATGATGTGAAACGAAGCAGGTGTACGGTAATCAGGTTTGCCTGATTTATCCAGGACAATGCCGTTGGCCTTCTTCATGGCTAGGGGGTGATATCCGTGGGTGAGGAGCTGTCTTTGTACCTTTTTTTTCTTTTTTTTCTGTTGTGAATCATATGATTATTGTTTTAAGGTACAAAATCTTGCATGCAGCTTACGCTATGGCATAAAAAAACCTCCAATACCCCTGGGAAAAAGCCAACCCCCCAAGTCCCTCTGGTGTGGAACCAACCGTACATCTGGCCCCCAACAAGAAACCCTTGACTAGCTACGAAGATAGACAAAAGGAATCAAATCAAAGAACAAGTAGGAAGAGTCAGGAAAACTCATGGCACAATCATCCGGACAAAAAGAAAAATCAAAAAATCAAACAACGCAGTAACCACTGAGGAAAGTTCCCGCACAATCAGCGCAAGGGTGGTCAGGCTCGCCTAAATAGAGCCCTGCGGGGGCACGGGCAAGGAGCAACTGGCCCTCTGTGTTGGCAAGACCTTGAAAAGAGGAAGGAGATAGTGCAATACCAACCTCCCAGAGGCAAGCCCTGATGGACCGTGGTCAATAGTCCGGAAGGTGAAGAAGTAGTTATGGATACCAGCCAGGTAGTTGTGGGTACCAGCCAGAAAGGTGAAGGAGCATTAGGGTGCCAGCCGATCCGACCGTAAGGAGAAGAGGAGAAAGAGGGGTAGACCCAACTCTGTGCCGTAGAAACTATCGGTAATCGCGTTCGTGTCTTGACTAGGTAGCCTCTTAAAGATAAAGAGAGTAGAGAAATCGACCGTAGCCTGTTGAAAGGTTTTCTCTTACTGCAAACCGTGTACCCGGCCGTCTGTAACATGGGCGGTGAGGAGTGTGTTGCCGCCCATGCTAATGCTCTAAGCGAAGCAGAGCACAAGCGTGATAGGAAGAGGAAACATCATCAAAAGAAGACGAAATCCATCAACCCAGAGTAAACAAAGCCCAAAGGGATAAACCTAAGGGAAGGAGAGACTAGAGGAGGTATGTCTCCACCCCCTAGGACAAATCCATGACGGGGGGTGGAGTTTGGAAAAGTGGTGATAACCTCGTGGTATTGAGATTTCAATCGCCGGGTGTGTAGAGGAGACAGAGGATGCTGTCTTTGTACCTTAAACAAATGCATATGATTCAAAGAAAAAAAGAACAAAAGAAAAGAAAAAAAAAGAAACAAAAAGGTCACAGTAGTTAGATATTCTTCGTCTCCGCTACACCTCCGGTGATTGAAATCTCAACACCACAAGAAATCATCGTCATTTTCATCCACCCCCCTCTTCTCAGACACGCCACATTGCCTCTGTCTGAGTGAAGCCATCTCCCTCCCCTCTTCCTTTCCCTTCTGATGGTCAGGCCTGGCAAGCTTGTTCCTAGGGGTTGGTTGAGTCTGCCTTCGCCCCCTCATCTCCAGGCTCACTGAGGCAGCCCTCCACGGTCGGCAACCCCTCACCCGTCAACAGTCGGTTTTTAGTCTCGGTCGATTGGTAAAGTAGCTGTCCCCAATGGCACTGCTCTCTGGTATTGCACTCTCTCCTTTGTGCTCTGCTGGTACGGTTGGACTTTTCGAAACATCGTGACACCGTTTCCTTCAGCCTTCCTCGCACTTCTCGTGTTGGCTAGCCCCCCGCCCTCCCCCTCCCCAACCTTTGGATCGGCTGGTACCCTACTGCTCGGGGCTCGACGCCCACCACCAGACCTCTGCTCCCTTCTGATGTCCTCGGACTAGGGGGGCATGTTTAAACCTTCTTTCCGGGTCCTGTTTCCTGAAATAGCCGACTGGATCTTTCTCCGGCTGCCACGAGCCTTCCTTCTTTTGGTGGCATTCTCTCGAACTCTGTCGCGCTTCCTGAGCCTCGGCTGGCAGGGCTATATGCCCCCGGGAGCTTTCCTCCCCTTTGTGTGTCCCTGAGACCTATCATTCAGGAGTCCCTATTCCCTCGGGAGCTGGGCCAAGTGGGGTTTTACTACAGTTTAGCTTATAGGTACTTTGACTTGGGGGAGTGGGTTTGTTTTCCTTTGTTGGTTGTGTCTACTGTCAGTTGAGGTTGTTTTCTTTTTAGGCTAGGCTTTCGCGCGGGCTTTTGGTTTGTGGCTTTCAGGCCTGCTTTCCCATCTCCTAGTAGTTTCTACCTATAGTACCGGGCGGGGGTTTCTCTGTCGGGCAGGGTCAGAGGGTCTTAGCTTGGGGATGGCGGGATGGACTGTAGTTGGAGGTTTTGGACTACATGGCCCGTGCTTGGTTGAAAGTCTGTTGTACCTAAGACTGTGGGATGAGCACAGGTGTGCATTTGCCCCGATAGAAACAATTAATAATCGAGATTCAATAAAAAAGAAAAGAAAAAGGTCATAGTAGTTAGAGCACTTCACGCAACCATCTAAGTAATAGACCACTCAGATACTGCGGCACGGGCCAAGCCCATTGACAGTGACCTTCCATAGGTGCAATATGTTCAAGATACCTATTACCCTTATCTCTATGTTATCTTGCTTGTATGCGAGAACTCAATTCCTATAGGATAGGACTTCATATAATCACTACACCAATAAAGGATACAAGATGTTAGTCTATAATGATAGACGAAGTAAACTACGTAGACTATGCCGATAGTCAAGATAGTCAAGATAGTCGTTTCCCGTTACGAACACCTTGCGGAAGGCTGGTTGGTTACAATAGCATAATTGGGTTGTGGGGTATTACTATCAACCGGATGTCGTTGCTAAACAATCTGTAGGGCCTGTGGATGACATAGTAGATCATCACATTACTACTCAAATCATATAGATATTTTTGAAAATCACTCACTTATTTGCTTTACATCAGATACATCTTGCAGATTTTGCCTTACCTGAGGCTGATCTTGGGTATTGCAAATTACTTGGGTCTCATAATTCACTGGCACTGGCGTATCAGGGACATTTAGGCTAGTTGCTAGTTGGATTGGCAGAGGGATATTCATCAGGGGAGCACGGTTTTTGCGGATTTTCACATGTGATGCAAGCAACATTACTATGACAGAAGGATGCCCGGAGAGAGAAATATTCTGCTCTGTGCTTTCTGACGGACCCGAATTGGCAGACACTCTCAAGAGAGGTATGATAAGCCCTTGTGTAGCAATCTTGACCGGAGAGGTTCGTATACAACAAGTCACAACCTATTTTCCCGCTATTAATTAAGGTTGTCATAATCTTAATTACTTGTGTAGAGCTTACTTCATCAGCAAAAGTAACAACCGGCATCATGCTGTGTCCTGCGCGACCTATGCATCAGACGCTGCAGGCGCATACAACGTAAACTCCAGTTCTGGGTGCGGACATCTGCGCTCTTTTTGTCTGGACGCAAAAGTCTACGTTGGACACACTGGACATAGCCTGACCCAGTTTACATGGCAACCCTGCCCCTAGTGCAATACCTCCTTGCCCTGCATCTTTCAATGTATCCTATTGCAGGCTACCCCTTTCCCGACGCCCTGTGATCGCCAAAGCTCATCTTCCTAGCCCGTCCTGTTTACACCTTCAGATTAAGTTTCTTCCTATGACAGTGTGCTTCCTGCAGACTCTGTCCCCTGCCTTCTTACAACCCTGCTCCCTTCCTGACCCTCCTCACACCCAGGCCTTTTTGCTCACTACCTCCCAATCGCCTTGCATATACTTCCTGGTCCGGCAGACATTCCCCCACTCTTTACTCTTTTGCTTTCTACCCTCTTATCCAATTGTTTTTCCTCCCATATCCGGCGGGTGTCCTCCTACTCTTTCCCTCTTCACCCTCCTGCTTCCCTAGTTCTCCATAGCCCATCCCTTGCGCCGGATATCCTACCGCTAGCTCCCGGCTTTTGACCGTCTGCCTGACACATTTCCCTACCTTCTAAGCCTACAATTGCCGCCACCTGATGACCTCTCCATACCTGTGCAGCTTATCATCATCCGCCCAACACATTGTGATACTCTATCCGCCCATCATACCGCAGACCCCGTTGTTCACACCTCTACCCATTACAATTGTCACTTCCGGACGCATTTGCCATGTATACGATCTATTTTATTACATTCTCCTATTCATACACTATCACAGAGTAGTGATAAAACAATTTTCCTCCTCGTCCTCTAGGTTAGTTGCCCTGGTCTGCAAAGGTGTATCCACCTCTGATACTCCTCACAGATCTACGCCTTGATTCCTTTAAGGCTCCTGCTGCCCATGTTGTCTCCCGAGGTTGGCACGGCCACCTGCAGTCGATTCTGATACTTCTGGCTTCAGATCAATTGCAAATTCCCGCCTCAATGTGTCATCATAATTGGAATATCCTGCTGTTCTCTCAACACGCTTTCCCCGCTCCTGGGTAATTCTGGTCTCCAGAGAGGTCCTAATACGCTTGATTATTAGACCCCGGAATTGCTTACCTGTATTCCCCCATGTCTGTATCTGACGTTCCACCAGGCCTTTCTCCCTATCAGCGGACATCTCTATCGCCTGCCCCGTGCACTTGCGGTTTTAAACAGTATCCAAATGCCTTGGCCTAAAGGGATCTGGATACTGTGGAAAACCACAAGTCCGCATTTTTTATCTTACCTTCAGCACTAGAACTTGTAAAAGCTATCTTATCCCCAAAGATTCCTGACCACCAGCATCGCAGTGAATGGCATAGGATGGCTGCTGTCAGAGAGATAAATAAGCCATCGATCTTAACTAAGAATCCGGCATCTGAGATGCCTTTCCTTTGCAGGCTAGAATAAAACTAGTCAAATATCATGTCCGGAATCCGGGGCGATAGGAATCTAAGAGCAACAGCCTATCCTCCAAATTAGATTCAGTCTTCCTAGGGCCAGAATAGTCTGCGGCAATGTTGAACAACTATACCTCATATTTGTCAGGCGGGCAAATGAATCTGTCCTTTTCTAATAGGTATGCCACCCTTCGTGCACAGCCCCCAGGATCCTCTATGTTTAACTTATAGAGTCCAGTTATAGCCCTCTTAGCTGTATGCAAATACGGGAATCTGGATGGGCTGTGCTTTGCCTAGACCAACAAAAGCACTGGCGGCCTGCCGGTCTATTAGTCAGGAGAATGAGTTGTAGGTTATTTATTAAGGGCAACACACCAGATCACTGGAGGATGGAGTAGCATCAGCAAAGTTGGGAAATCCCAATTCCCTCCACGCATTTTTCCAACACCTGCCGACCGCCTCGTTCAAGGTAAGGACATCCAGAAACGTATTTACAAACATCGCCTAGTCCTACATCAGGTCATGGGCTTTGAGCACAATGCTACGCTCAAGCCCTATGGCCATACTTCGCCTGCTGCTGGTCTGCTGTCTACCTGAGACATGCATTTTTGGGGTTTTTGGATCTGAGTGGCTTGGAATTATGGCTGACCTTTCCAGCCTGTTCAAGACAGTCGGCGAGCCAGAGAGAATCCTGGGTGTGAAACAATTTTGGCTAATAGATACCGAAACAGGAGCCCCTGGGGTAAGTCTCCAGTCTAGAACTCTGGGTATGTTCGGGGGTGATTGTATGTATCGATAGTTGTGATTCAGGAAACCCTTACCCGTCCGGTTTCTGTGCCCCCCAGCCTGATGAGAGATTCTCATTCTCCTCATGCTGTTCTAATTTGTACTCATTGTCCTCATTGTCCACATCCTTATCATCCTCATCCTCACCCTCTGTATCCACATCCTCCTCACTCTGGCTATGGTCATTCACATGTTCACCATCTTGTGAGTCAGTACTGTCATCCGCTAGCTGCCGCCCGCTGTCCGCAAGGGCAAGCTCTGATACTTCAAGTCGTGACGAAGTTGGTACTAAAACGGCACCCCCTCCACCGCTTTCAGTTGCCCCTGATATCAGAGATGCAGAAGGGGCTGGAATTATAGATAACCTGTCTTTAGATTTAGATTTCTTGACGCGTCCACTACAGACCTCCTTTTGGATTTCTGGGCCCCGTCTTGGCGGAGGTGTTTTGTCCTTAGGCCACTGGTGTTGTGGCATATTGTGCAGGTGAAAAGTAATTGAATAGAATCGTAGTAATTGATGTTGGGGGAATAGATGGTGTTAGTAAATGAGTATTGGCTAAAGAGACGATATGGGGTTTGAACTTAGCAGATAGAAAGGGTCTAAACAGCCTGCTTTAAGCAATAGGATTGTCCACAGCTTGTCACCGGCTTTCATGTTTAATGTCGTAGGCTGATCAGTGCCGTTGAATTGACACCTGCAATGGGAATTTGTATCCGAGGTCAACTTGTGCCCGCATCTACTTCTCGGATCACAATACGAGAGTTAGGTATTTAAGGTTCATGATGTAGTGGAAGGGGTTTATTGGCATGTGCAGACTAATCTAATTGGATTAGGTATGCCAAGCAGACAGTAACAAATGATGTTAAAGCTAGCACTCAGAGGCCGAGATACAAATCATTGAAGGTCCTACTGCGCAGGCGCAAAACTCAAAAGGGCCGGAAAGATATTCTTCTAGTCTGCAAAACTTCAGATGTCAAACCCAGAACATAAAACAGCCGGAGGAGAATAGACAATAGTCCACAAAACTCCAAGAGCAAACCCTTAAAGCAAGAAAACAAAATCCTCCAAAAAAAACAAAAATGCAAAACCAAAGTCTAAAGCAAGAACACGGAAAAAAAAGCAGCAGGGTAAACTCCCAACATTGGGTGCGGACAAACCCGCTCAGTGGACAGTCAGCTAACTCAAAACAGAAATGTGCAGAAGAGAGAATAGGATGAGGACGGCTGGCAATGCTCCCAAAGCTAAATATCAAATGAAAAAGAGGCAAAGCAAATGCCTGTGATTCCGCTCTTCCTATGGGATCCGAAGATTATAGGTTTAGATTAGCCACATTGGGTTGGGGCGGGCCGGCCCGCGTGCAGCGCGCTAATCGAAAATGGAAATAGACTGGAAAGAACAGCTACAATCCGCCGAACGCCACAAGTGAAAATGAAAAAACCCATAAAAGAAAAGAAGCATCCAAGCTTCTGCATCCGGCAACTAGTATTTGTAGACTGTTTGAAATGGACCTACATCATCTGCATAGCCTCACATTAGCTACATTTAGTTGGGATATCTAGCTCTGTCGGCAGAGACTAAGCCAGGACGGAAACAGACTGGAGAGAACTCCAAAGCTGTGTTTCAACTGGCATATCTGTAAAACCTGCTGCCAACAGAGTAGTAGATGAGCGGCCTAATAGTGGTAACCGCAACTTACCAGGCATAAAGAAGCCATCACTATTCGGGCAGGCTGGAGGGGAGGCGGCCGGGGTTGATTCTTGTCCGGCCTCTGCTACTAGTATATTCAATATATCTCTGAAGCGTAGATCAGCAGGGGAATGGTGGCTGCTGGGCGTACCAACTTGGGTGGCGGATCAGGAGGGAGGCTGCTCAGTCTCCGAAGCCAGTGTCAAAAGATGCTGAACTGATGTTTCTATCAGTATCTGCTCAGCGGCTGCGGTGCCTTCATCATCACTCTGGTTAGAAGTCAATAGAGGAGGGCTATTGGGTGGACTAGGGTTCTCGGTAGGCAGAGTACGGACGATCTTTTTCAGGGGTTCTGCAGTGTCAGCTTGAGAGTTTGGCTCACCAGCATCATTCATTGCTTCTCGGCCACATTTGCCATTGCTATTGACTGCCATGGAAGTAGGTAGCCTGGAAACTTTCTCCATGTTAGTCCCCCTTTCGGTATGTTGGCCAGACTGAAAGATACCGCTGTGCAGGTTAAAAGTAGGGTAAGATTGCTTACCATGAGGGGGTGGGGTATTAGAACAGAAGGCTGGAATCTCAGTGCTGGCCGGATTGGCGCTGGCATCGTAAAAAACATTGGAGTCAGATCCCCGCTGGTCAATTTCTACAATGACACTGTACCGCACAGTTCCCGTATTGCTCGTCCTAGTCTTGGTCGTTGTCGTCTTTGATAACGGGGCTGTCGTTGCAGCCATTGCGGACAACTCTGGGTTCATACCGTCTGAGCTATCATCATTGCTACACTGTGATGCATCAGGAGAAGGACCTCTATGATGAGGGCGTGTGAAATAGAGGTTTACAGGAGAATCAGTCCCCGATCCCAAAGCTGAACCATGATGTCCATAGAACAGCAGATCTATTGGTTCGTCCAGCGTATTCACAGACTACCAAATACGGACATCCCAGTCACTTTGGATAGGGACCATTTCAGCGAGTAGCAGAGGTTCTCCCAGATCAGAACGGAGCAAACCTGTACCTTGTCGTGTGGCGCCGATAAGCAAACAATATCTGTATCCTTGTTCTAGGACTCTGTCAATCTCACTAAGTATATTGTCATAGGTGGGTTCATTCATCTCAAGCCAATAAACCTGTTTACTGCCTTGCCACGGGATCTTGTGCAAACCTGGAGGGTTGTGGGCTTCTTGTAGGGTAAGAGATGGCTCCTCTAATCAAAGACGGATGCAGTGTTGAGCGGCAAAAGCTACAGAGCCCATGTTAGCATATATACTATACTGATCCAATGCGGAGACATTGAGACAACTTACAATTATTCCCGGCCGCAATGGGGGCTGCCACAGCAGCCTCCAGCTCGCTCACTAGCCTTTCTAAGATACTGCGATACTTTATTGCTATGTCTTTTAGCAAAAATGTCGAGGTATTCGGTAAAACCTCTGCTCCGTCTAGAGTCATGTTGCCAGAGCGCTACTCGGCCGCCGCCCACACTGGCAATGGGTGCAAGAGTAAGAGGATGGGCTTGAATGGCCACCCATTGGGCGTCTGTACAGTCCCGCCAGCTCGGGATCCAGTCTACCTCCATTTTACGCTTAATAGCGGTCCTCCAGGAACTATACGCCTGACTGAAAATGTCAGGATTAGGGAAGCCTCAGACGAACTTACACCAGGTAATATTGCCTTCGTTTTCATGCCCGGGGCGGGGCGTCCTTGGGTGAACCAATCCGACTTTTGAGTTGGCCCTTCCAATAGCTGTCGAGACTGTGGGGTAGTTAATAGATCCGGACGAGCTTTGTGTTTCTTTCTATTCAATCTGTCTTTCAGTGAATGTAGAAGATCCGCTAGCAGGTGCTGTTAGCTTCAAGGGTAATGTTTGTGTAAGATATGAGGACGGAAAAGGAGTGGACCGGCTAGATGATTTTGCTAGGCGGGAGCCTATCTCAAAGTCTTGCGAGATAACTCAGGCCGATAATCTTAATCGTATACAGCGATTGTCTATGAAGGCCCAATGTCTAAAATAGAGGTAGATAAAGTGATAAAAGATATTCTAGGGTAAACAATTTTATATTGATAAGATCTCTTCTCCGTTGCTTGATAATGTTCAAATAGCTCGGGAGGCACCTCGATAGTTATATGCCACTTCTGGGTGGTCGCGGGTTACATCTAGTTCGCATAGTAATTAAGTACCTGCTAACAAACTCCATCTTTTCCTAAAGGTGCGAAAACCATTTGACCCTGACAATTCTGTTATCTCACTCAACGTCCGAAACGCAACACCATGAATCTTCCTGACAGTGCTCCAACACATCAGTCAATTGGCCACGATGCATCTTCGTCGGCATGGAGTCTTGCTCACCATTGCATACGCAGAATGGTCTCTATGATTGAACCAAGAAAGGGGCCAGCTTTGTTATCGAACCTCTCAGCATGGCAGATGTATCCTGCAGTCGACAGCTGCGAGGCATAAGATAGACTTATTCTGATAATCGCACCAATGGCCATTATCTCTCCATAGTCATATCGTTATCGCATGGCTCCGTCAGTCTCCAAGAATACTAGTGACGTATGTGATTGCGGGTATGCTTAATATCTCAAACTAGCTCATCCAACAACACCATTCACTTCTGTGACTTTCATCGCGCGAGCGTCGAGTATAGAATCTGTTGCTTAACCTGTGTCCGTAAAAACGTCCTGTTACTTAGTGACCACCTTCGCAACTCGTGTCTTTAGTGCTCAGTAACCTTATGCGAAGTCAACCGATATGGCTCAAGCCACTTGCATAAGCTCTCCAAAGGTCTTCCCTCATATATCCTGTGAACGGGATCCGATCTGACTGACGGCTACGACGTATATTGGGTGACGAGAAGGACTCCAATGACCATGTCTTTGGTGAGGGGATGGAACTACGGCAGCATCTGCCGATGTAGAGCCGTCCCAACACTGGTGCGAGAGGGGGGTGTTGGCTTATCCTTTTGAATCAGGCTCCTAAATTAGGGTAACTATAGGTCTTTATTCAATAATGGAAGGCTAAGCCTTCCGGTATGCCTGACAGATTGGGAGAGTTCTGCGGCCAGTAAGGTAAGTTGTGCGGATTATGCAGGAATTCTGCCAATGATGATGGCTGGTGTTAGGCATACCAGAAGGCTCAGCCTTCCATTAATGAATATAGACCTATAGTTACCCTACCTTAGCATTGTGAGTTCAAAAGGACAAGCCAACACGCCCCTCCTGCACCAGCGTTGGGACAGTGCTATAGCGGCAGACACAAGCATGGTTGCGTCCCCTCACCAAAGACATGATCATTGGAGCCCTCCTCGTTACCCCGTATATGTCGCGGCCGTCAATCCGACCGGATCCCGTTTGCAGGATATATGAGGGAAGACCTTTGATGAGCTTACGCAAGTAGTTTGAGCCAAATCGGCCAAGGTTGCATAAGGTTACTGAGTACTAAACACGAGCGTTGCGAATGTGGTCAACAAGTAATGGGAGATTTTTACAGACAATGGATAAGCAACACATTCTATACTCCACGCTCCCGCAATGAAAGTCGCTGAAGTGAATGGTGTTGTTAGATGATGTAGTTTGAGAAATCAAGCATACCCGGATTCACATACATCGCTAGTATTCTTTGGATGCTGACAGAACCATACGATAATGATACGACTATGGAGACATAATCACCATTGGTGCCATTATCGGGACAAGTCAATCTTATGCCTCGCAGCTGTCGAGTGCAGGATACACCTGCAATGCTAAGAGGTTCAATAACAAAGCTGGCCCCTTTGTTGGTTCGATCATGGAGACCATCCTGCGTATGCAGAAGATAAGCAAGACTCCATGTTGACGCAGATGGATCGTTACCAATGGACTAATGTGTGGGAGCACCATCAGTAAAATTCATGGTGTTGCCGTTCAGAAGACAAGTGAGGTAACAGAATTGTCAGGGTCAAATAGTGTTCGCGCTCTCAGAAGAAGCTTGAATTTGTTAGCAGATACATAGTCAGTATAAGAACCAGATGTAGCCCGCGACCACCCAGATGTGGCATATAAATATCCAGGTGCCTCCTAAGCTATTTGAACATCATCAAGCAACGGAGAAGAGATCTCATCAATATAAAATTGTTTACCCTAGAAAATCTTTTATCACTCTACCTACCTCTATGTTACAAATCGTGACTTAGCAAGGCAGATTTCACATGACTAATAGTTATTAGTCATAAGGTATGTTTCTATGACTCACGATTGTGAGTCATAATTATGTTTCACGCTATGCAGTCAATTGACGCATAGTTCTCACATGACTCGCACTTGCGTGTCATCATTATGTTATGATTGGTTAATGTTTCTATGACTCACGATTGTGACTCATAATGATGTAATGACTTTTGCGCGTGACTCACATTATGAGTCACGAGTTTCACGCAGAGGACGCACTTTGCGCACCTGATATGTTTTATGTTTTATGATTGGTTTATGGCATGCTGCGCGGTGACTCATAGGAGTCATCTGATGGATTTCGGGCATGACTCATTATGAGTCATAGAACCGCGTGACTCAAAGTATGAGTCACCAGGGTTAGGGATGTTAGCGTGAAGAGTCTATAAGTAGGAGACTCGGTCACAGTAGTTAGAGGCCCTGCCCGCCGGGTCCCACACCTAACTCCCTGAGCAGATGGTTCGACATCTCCTTAACTCGCCTCACCTCCCTCCTAACCTCCCACGCCCCGAGCAAGCGCCCATGTCCCCGCTCGAAGCCATAGTGGTCCCCCCGCCTGTCGTCTCTGAGGAGGGAATATCACAGGTTTTCAAGGATATCCCGCCTCGACCCATCCCCCCTCAACTGGAGCAATGTAAAATGCTCAAGAAGAACGTACTTTAAGGCCATTGCCTCGGCCAAGAAAACGCACTGGTCGGACTTCTTGTCCTCGGCCACCCCACACTCCCTCTGGACGGCTAAGAGATTTGCATTCGGCCGCCCACCACAGAGGTTCCCGAACTTACCAGGGGCCTCCGACCCGGCCGAGGTAGCGGAAACACTCCTCGACCACTTCTTCCCCTCCAAAACCCCACCTCCCCCCCTCCTCCGCCTCACGCGTTACGAAGACTACACCCCCCT
>Ga0307509_10003030_pt1 | contig 26188 bp, 36 predicted proteins | sample 10_EM_MG_FD_202245 | JGI IMG/M metagenome (GOLD analysis project Ga0307509, IMG submission 202245) | Populus trichocarpa ectomycorrhiza microbial communities from riparian zone in the Pacific Northwest, United States - 10_EM | ecosystem: Host-associated > Plants > Roots > Unclassified | place... | reverse complement strand
CTTCCCCCCTCCCCCCAACAGCGCTAGCACCTCTTCTCCATCCTCCACTCCTCCTCACTCACTCATTCACCCCTCCCTCTTCATCATCACATCGCCATCATCACCATCATCACCATCACTCACACCTCACAACGTTTACACTCAACATGCATGTGTTGCACGCGCGCACGCGCGCCTGCCTTCCGTGCGTGGGTGGTGGTGGGGGGGGGGGAACGGTACGGTACGGCAACAATATGTGATATGATATCCGAATAGACTATCTAATCTATCAAGTCGTCAAAATCTTCATGCATCCATCAATCAAGCGAGCGAAACGATTACTTTTTTCCTTTTTCCTTTTTTCCTTTTTCCTTTTTTCTCTTTTCTTTTCTTCTTCCCTTCCTTCCTTTAGCGGGGAGGGAGGGAGGAAGGCGGGGATCATGATGATGATAATGATGATAATGATAAAGAAGAATATCACCTCCGTGCTCATCCATCCATCCATCCATCCGTTCTTCGGAACACAAAAAAAGAAAAAGGTATGTGATATTAAAATAAAATAAAAAAAGGAATGTTCGTCGAAAACTCTCCGGATCTTGATTATTTTATATTTTTATATTTTATTTTTATTATTATAAATGCCACAGCTTCATGCTTGGGAGTTGATTGATTGAGTATTCCACAGACAGACAAACTTATCGTATCTTGTGTACTATTATAATAATACCACCGGTATTACTATAATATTATTATCGTCATCTGCTATGTCGTATAATTCTTTTAATTACTTCTTCCTCTTCCTCCTCCTCTACCTCCTCTTCCTCTTCCTCTTCCTCTTCCTCCCCTTCCTCCTCTTCTCCTTCTTGGTATCATGCTTCCTTATCTTGGTTTACCTTCTTCCCCATCATCCCATGCGCACATCGGAGACTTACAGTTGCTGCGCGATAACCCACGCAACTCGATGATATGATAACGTACCGGTATCGAAGCGCACTTTTTTCTTCTTTTCTACATATTTGCCTGCATGCCTGCATACATGCACGCTCCGACAGTGCAAAGGGCCCACCCCACATGTCAAGAGTACTCATAAACGGTTGGAGTGCGAGCTGATATGATATGATAGTGTATTTTACGCCGATACAAACACAGGGAATAAATAGAAAGAACAGCCCAACCCGGTCCAGCGCCCCCTCCCTCCCCCACTCCCCCCACCCACCATCGTACCAATGCTTCATAACCCAACCCAGTAGCCACGGACAAAACGAGATATAGCCTACAGGGCCGGTATGACTTTTATGTATATATAAAAATACAAGAAAAACGAATGGGCCCGTAATTTAATGTACACAGATGGATAGATCAGATGCTGTCCAGAGGAAATGAAAAAGATTGAAAAGAAAGATTGAAAGAAAAAAAAAATAAGAAAAAATAAACAATCCAGAAGATGAGAAACAAGATGGAACCGGAAACACAATGGAATGCGCCCAATTGGAGAGAGGTCGACAGGAAAAAGCCAGATGGCGCAAATGATCAAAGAAAAGAAAAATATATATAGATATTTCTTTTCCATCCGAATGTCTGATATGATACCTTCCGAACCCGAACCCCCTCCCCCGCTCCAACCACTAACGACCTCATTGTCTGACTCCCTCTGGGGTATCAGGAGATTCAACTTCCGAGTTAGCTCGGCCCTCTGCAAAAACCCTCTCAACCACTGACTTCTCAAAGAGATCAAGTATATATCGCCGAACGTGCTGCCGATATCGGAACGACTCAATAAGCGTCATCACTCGCCGGAAGAGATCTGGGGATTGGAATTGCATCACGTGACTAGCTTTGAGCCTATTATCACCTGCATTAGCTACCCTCTCCCTTGCCTTTGTATGTATCACCGGTCACAAAAAAACCCTGTCAGGATCCCTACCGATTCAATTCTTTGGTGGAACCGCTCTCGAGGATATGGTTGTTTAGGTTCGCGATTGCCGTCAGTATCTTTGCATCGACCGGGTCATCGCCGATCACCGAGGAAAGTGGTGATGGTCTATTTACCTGGTTCGTTTCGTCGCCTGTATGGTACCAGGGTGCCACCTGTACGTAAAATAAAATAAGAACGAAAGAAGTTAGTTACTTTATATCTCACTCACTCACTCCTGTGTGTATGCGGCGATACCACGGTAGTAGCTCGCTAAGGCTTTCTGCAAAAGCGGAACTTACGGAAAGAAGATGTCCGAGCTTCAAAGGGATACAGAACCCTAGCGATTCTCCCATGGTGGACGTTGTGCCATCCCATCCATATTCAAGGAGGATCTCCAGACCCTGCATAGTCCTAGATATCAAGCCAAGAACAAAAAACGCTGTACCTTTCAGCGTTAGTACCTGGGATTCCTCCGCGATCTTGACAATAGACTCCACTATGTCGGCTTCTTCCAAGAAAGGTGCCCCAAAAGGCATTGAACCAATATTCCCAACGGCCCAGAGGCACCCCTTGACTTTAGTAACGATCTCTGCATCTTCCTCCTCTTGACCGTGTTCCCGAATATACCATGAAAAATCGTTAAAGTGGCCCTTTTCTCTCAGCAAAATGCATCCTTCACTTGTCCTTGCTAATTCACGATAGAAATGTGGTGGCACTATCCCCATCATGTCTCGGTCAATTGTGTTGATGTCGCCTGGCCGTTTCTTCACTGGCTCCTCATCAGCAAATGCCCTGGCCAGGGATGCCTCGACCGTCAGGACATATGAATCATTTCTGCCCTGAGGAAATGTCAGCACTTGCATAGACTGAAACGTGGTTTTTAGTGCTCTCACGTGGAACCAATCGTCCATTTCCCGATTAATATAATCAAGCTCATTAAGGTAATGGTATCCAACAGACGTTGATAGGAATCGTAACAGCAGTGGGGCACCGATCTCACCAAGGTGGTCCAGTGCAGGTCGACACTTCACCACATACTCTAGACTATGCGTGATATTGCAGGCTTCCTCGAGAATTTTCACCGCTGTTTCACAGACCTCGACATCGGGATCATAGAGTTGGGTAATGAGGAGCCGGATGGCCCATTCCGCGGTCTCGTTTGCTTTGGGGTCTATCGGGGTCTGTGACGACTGCGCGGCTGAGATAAGGCCGCGAAGGTGGCTAGTAGCAAACAATCGGACACTCTATGACTTTTTAGCAAGATCTCACTGAAAAGCAAAGGTAGGATAGAACTCACCTTGAGTCCCATTGTCAATGCTTTGGACAAAATGATGCGGGGATGCCCCTCCCTATCGTGTTTATAAGATCGCAATCCGCAGATGAACCACTGCCAAGATCTAGGCCTTGAGTAGACTTACAGAGTAAAGTCCATGTTGGACACGAATAGCTCCAGAAGGTCTGGCCTATCAGGGGAATCGCTAATATGATAAAACATATTAAACATGCGCCAACGCTCCATCATTCTGCACACAGGTCAGAAATTTGAACTCCAACAAGCCCAATTTTGAATACATACGCAAGGCCTTTTGGATCACTACTTAGCACCCCTAACATGGCAAAGTATCCACAACTGAGAGTACCGATCAATCGAGAAGTAGAAAATAGAGGCTCGGGCGATGTTATTCCGCTCATCTATCAAAACGTTAACTTACGTCCAAGGTCCATTCTAGTAGACGAAAACTCACTCTATCTAGCTGAGCCAGACATTCGGCAATTTGTCGAAGTATTTTGTTCTCACTCAGATATCGAACACCCTCGGGAGTTTGGAGGAGAGTATGAAATAAAGCACATCCTATCCTGACATATCTCTGGTTGGGCTTGGTGTTCTTAACGTCAGAAAATTTGTACTTAAAGGGCCGATAAAAGGACATCAATCTCTTCATAAATTTTGTCCCTTTTATCGCTTCATCAAGTCTCTTGGGATTAAGCAATGGGCCCTGAATCATCTCATTGAGAGCGTCCCAATTCCACTTTGTATGGCTTTTTGCGTTCAAAACCCCACTATCCACTATCAGACCAGAAAAATGGCGATCATCGATCGCCATATATATCTTCAGCTTTGCCTGTTCAACCTGTCTTTGCCCTCTTTTTTCATCATCAACAGACACCCGTTGTGGTGCTTGTGTAGCGGCTAGAGATCGGTGCAATGTACGGTTGAGGCTATCTATCTGGTATACTGCAGCTGATGCAGCAAACCTTGCTGGAACACCGAAATTTGTTGCTGATATAAAGAGCTCCGGGAGGAGCTGTAAGCGGGCGCTATAAGTGCTTGGTAGTAGACGGCTTGCAAGCTTGAGAATCTCTCCAAGTAAAAGTGTTGTTTTTCGCACAATAGCTGGGTCACTGTTATCTTCTACCAGTGCCATTAAAGACTATGTGAACAGTTAGAAAAGGTTGCCACGGCAGAAAGACTTTGGTATACCCTCAATAAGTCAGCCTCAAAGAATACGGCTAAAAGTAAAGCCGTGAAATGTTCCACCAGGTTTCCTTGGTACGCATCATCTGCTCTTGGAGGCTTTGGAGCATCGGATTCAGACTTGAGGTTTGTTACTCTCCCATAAGCTTTTTTTGTTAAAATATATGTATATATCAGCAAACGTGCAAGAAGTGCGGCAATTTGATAAACACAGAATGTACATACTGGTAAGTCTACGCCCAGCAAGAAAGCTAGATGACCAAGAAGGAGGCTTTATCCGAAATATATCGAAGAACAGTTCCAATATAATATCCTAAAACTTGCTATTAAGCTAAGGGGGAAAGGGCCAACGGAACTCTGTCTCGCTTACCCGAACGCTTGAAGATGGTATAGATAAGGCCGAGACTAAAGATTTTGGAGCTCGAAGGTCATACATGGACAATGCCAAAAGACCTGCCGCGGTAATTAGAAAGAAAAATCTTGTATGCCTATGGCCCCCAAGAGATTGTTACCTGGCCACGATTTTAGCATGCAGCTAATTACTTTCGCGCTAGATCTCAGTCTTTCCTCTGGTGCAGGAGATTTTTCCGAGTATGAGTCTGTGAAAACAGAGAATACGATCTAGCGATAACCAATCAGCAAACCAGCAACCCAATTGAGGCAAGAAAAAATGTCACCTCCAAGTCACTTCCAGGTCGAATATATTTTCTGGTTGCTGGTAAATCTAATAAGTATAGGAATGCCAAAGAAATGGTATCAGATAATTCATAAGGTCCTTCAGACAGGATCTGGGTTAGAACTCTGACACCTCCTGCTGATACAACGAGTGATGGATTGAGAATCACTAAACCGTCAGCGCGGGTGAAAAAAAAAGAGTAAAGTGGAGCAAAAATTAAACAAACAAAGAATCTACTGACAGATCTCTGCTAAGGTCTCCATAGAGACACCTCGTAACCTGTCATCGACCTGCTCCGCGCACGCAACAATCGCCCTAGCGACCCCTCGTGATATCTCTTGTACACCGCCAGGAACTTCAATAAACGCACGTACAAACTTTAGCGCCTGTTCACGTTCGACGTTGGCCCTAGAATCCTTGACCAAAGAACTATTCCAATTAGTTTGGAGCGGTAAAGATGGACCGCAAGCTGATCTTACATAATGGTAATTTCGTCAGTATACAAGGCTCTGATGGCCTTTAGAGACTGTAGGTCAGTCATTGCGTATCTTGCAATGCGGTACCCAGCCGCCACAACCTCCTTATTTTCATTGAGAAGCATGTTTTGTACCCGGTTCCCAAAAGTATTCCAGGCCAATTCATACTTCAGGTTAGGATGCCGTTTAAACAATGCCACCAAGCTATTGGCCTTCTCAACGTAGTACTCTGGTCTCCCACCCACTTCCTCCAAATCTCTTAATAGCTCGGTAAGTAATAATGTCGGTGATTCGCTTCCAGGATCCCATTCCGGGGCGCCAGAGATAGCAAGCCCATTGTTGGCAGATTCCGGTCTTATCGGCTCTCCTTTGAACTTGTTTGCTGCTCTTGTTACTCCTGGAACTTCTCTGGGCTTTGTAATGGCTTCGATACGGTTCATGAGCTGTGATATCTCTTGGTTCCTCGCATTGTACTCTTTCTCAGCTTGATTTCTCGCTTGCTTCGTTTCCTTCGGCTTCTTCGTATCTAGCACCTGTAAAAGATTCTCGGCTCCCTCCTTATATTTGATCGCTTTGTTTAGTTGATCGGTGAGCTCTTCCACTAATCTTTCGGAAGACATTGGGCTTGGAGGGTCCGAGATTTCCTCAACAAAAGCGTTCGGTGTCATGGCCACAATAGTATTTGTACTTCGTAAGCTTGTGCTAAAGCTCCCGGGGCCGTTCAGAGTAGAATTTCCGATATTAGTGCTACTGTTCCCCCCAAAGCTTGACCCTGCACGATTGCCATTGGGCTGGCGTGGATGTAGTAAGCCATCTCGATCTCCTCCACTCGCACCACGAGACCTTGGCCCCGGCGACGAGGCACCTGACACAGACTTTGGGGAAGTTGTCAAGGCGTTGGACATGGCGTGAACTCCCACGATCCGTACCTATTCGGAACGATAGCCGGGTCGGGAGTTGAGCATGGAATGTTTATTTCTCCGCTGTTTGGAATGCAAGATAGAGATGATGTAGTGGCGAGATTTTTGGAGCTAGGTGAGCGACGTGAGAAACGGTAGTAAATTTGAATGAGGCTTCCTGTGGCGGGTAAATCTATCCAGGAAGAGTATAGGCTCGCAACCAAGAAACCTGGTAATAGCAAAGCTTGAAGCGAGGAGGCGGGGTTGATTGTTGGCGGGCAAGTTCTGATGGAGGGTTATCGCGGGGATTTGGATGTGGAGTGTTGAGTTGAGGGCTGTCTCGGCGCGCAATCAAGGACGGTCGTCAGGGATCCCGCTGGTTGCCTGTCTCACTCACTCGTAATCACTACAAGCAGTTGCACAAGGGGCTTTCATTCCATTCACCCATTATCACCCGACATCCATCACCCCTAGCCCATTCTTTAATATTATACTACGCAACTATTGTTGTTATATTGTTTGGGAGGCCTCTCAGGCGCGTATAAACGTTTTACGCCGCAATAAATATGCACCGTTATCGGCAATATCGGGATATCACTTTTACCGGTAATGACAGGATTCTGGCAGATCAAAAGATTGGCGGATATTACCCGACATCCTCACCCACATTCCGGTACAGTACACTTGTACCAACAGATAGATGCCCACACACATCAACTTAGCCATCCCTACACCAAAAATTGGACCCGCATGGTATTTTGAGAGCTTCTATGGGGACAGTTACCAGCAGAAATGAATTCTTTTTTATCATCGATGGGTGGTGAACCCCGCGTTTTGTGTCTACGCGGTGGGGGGAGGGGGTTCCAAGGTGGTGCGTACGAGGTATCGTACCAACACCATATCAATGAGGCTCTTCCCAGTTGTCTCTCCTTGAGATGTGCTTACCCATACGCCCGAAGAATGCATACAACCCCGAGGGCTCACAGGGCCCAGACCCTAGATACATATTTTCTGAAAATTTTAGGGAGTCGTTAATGTCGGCTGCTCCCGGTGTGGCATCAAGATTAACAATGTCCCACAATATGTTATATTATCTAGGCTGATCTTGGAGAGCATCGCACAGTGCGAATACAAGTACTAGTAAACGCATACCATGCTTAAAAAAGCTACGGGATCGCGTTTGTCCAGGGGCAAAGTCATCTCCCGACGGGAAGGAGGGCACCGTGGAATACCGATATATGAAATGACTAACCGTGCCAAGGTTCCCGCCACTTTGAAGAACGCTAGGCGACCTTCAAAGTTGACGGCACTCCAAGGGAGTGCCCGACACCCCAACACAACACGACAGCTCAACGCAACTTTTTCACACATCCCTCTTTGCATCTTGATACGAACTCATTCTTGACCACCCAACATACCATGTCTTACAAATCATACTCGAAGGTTGAAAACCGTATCCAACAAGCGATTGTAAAGCTGAATGGAGAAATAAAGCCAAATATTACAGCTGTGGCAAGGGAGTTTGAGGTTCTGATGCATCGTTTACGTGCTCGATTTCAAGGTCGACAATCACGACAGGATCGCCCTCCAACAAATCGCAAATTATCGGAAGACCAAGAGGAGGGTTTATGCCAGTATTTGACAAGACTGGATGAGATTGGAATTGCTCCACGATATTCTCATCTCAATAAGTATGCGAACTCGATACTCGCTCGCTCACATGATGATCCTACAAGCTCACCCCCGACTGTGAGTGCGGCCTGGACCCAGCGATTTTTAAAACAACATTCCGAGTTTCATCTTCGAAAGCAAAAAACCTTAGATATCAATCGAAAAAGTGCCCATCATTTTGATGATATTAAAGAATGGTTTCAGAGATATCAAGATATCCGAGAAAAGTAGAGAATTCTGGACACCGATTCATACAATGTTGATGAGACGGGCTTTCAGATTGGTATCGGTCGTGATCAATGGATTATTACTAGGGAACCAACACGTCCGATGTACTTGGCGAGCTCAAGCAATCGTGAGCTGGTAACGGTTATGGAAACTGTCGGAGGAGATAGTTGTGTGCTTCCACCACTGGTTATTATTCCGGGTACTCTTCATATGGGAGACTGGTATACGAAAACAAATCTCCCCGATGATTTTCTACTTTGTGTTTCCGAGACTGGTTATACGAATGATATGCTTGCGATGGATTGGCTGGTACACTTCGAGCATTTTTCTGATCGGAGACGAGTTTGAGCATGGAGGTTACTTCTGCTTGATAGTCATGAGTCTCATTCAACCAGGGAGTTTTTTGAATTTTGTGATGAGCATAAAATTCTACCTTTCTGCTTTCCTCCACATTGTACTCATCTGCTTCAATCTCTTGATGTAGTAGTATTTCAACTCTACAAACACTATCATGCAGAAGCGATAGACTCAGCTACCCGAACTGGCTGGTCGGAGTTTGACAAGATTGAATTTCTCAATGCAATCAATTCAATTCGGTCTGCAACATTTAAGCCGAGTACAATTATTTCTGGCTTTCAAAAGACTGGACTTATTCCATTGAATCCTGAGATGGTTCTAGCAAAACTATCACCTGCCGAGCAGGAAGCCACAGAAGGTCCACATACACCTCCACCACAAACAACAAATCTCACTTCAACCCCTCAAACGATTCGCTCGCTCCGGTACCATGCAAACCTTCTTCGATCGGAAATCAATTCTAACTTCAACTCGGAAATTGGACTTGCACTCTCATCGACCGGAACTAAAGCTCTTGAGACCTTTATTAAAGGTAGCTTAGTACAAGCACAAAGTGGTGCACAGGCTTTCCCAGAGCTAACCAATACGAAGGCTGCAGAGGTTGCTCGGGCTGCTCGACGAGCTCGTAGTCGAAGGTCAATCCAAAAGGGAGGAGTTATGTATGCACATGAAGCCCGAAAGATGGTGCGACAGAAGGAGCAAGAGAGTCTTGAAAAGCAAGTAGCTCAAGCCCAGCGATCACTCGAAGCTGTTTCTAGAATTGCGGAAAATAAGGTTAAAAAGCAATGGAAAGATATTGCGAAGGACATGAGAAAGGCAGTAAAGGATCAGAAACAAAAGATAAAACTTCAAAAGCTTTTCTTACGTCAGATTGGACATTCAATTTCCAAATTCTCTTTTTCCTGTAACACCATCTCTCCTGACTCCATTTATTAAAATAGTCTCAATCGTTCAAGAACTACATATAATACTGTTAGGATTTCTTCTTTGCTTTTCATTCACTGTACTCCCATCCACTATTTTCATGCAATAGCTGCAATGATTACCAGTAGAACACTGGAGTACAGTGATGAAAAATAAGGAGTACTTTCCCGAACATGTAAATAGTGTTTGTTCTTAACTTGACTTTCATCGAATGTTGTATTGTGTGTGTGGTGGTGGTGGTGGGGGGAGGTAGTGAGGGGTAGAGAGGTGACATTTTTATAATTTTGCGTTGAGCCTTCTCTTTTTTTTTTTTGCGTTGAGCTGTCGTGTTGTGTTGGGGTGTCGGGCACTCCCTTGGAGTGCCGTCAACTTTGAAGGTCGCCTAGCGTTCTTCAAAGTGGCGGGAACCTTGGCACGGTTATACATGGAAGCCCATGCCCGACAAATCTTTCGGAAGGACGTTCTCGTAAGGTGGGAACAGACGGAAGATATCTCAAAAGAGGCCGGCACCCGCAATCCTGGTCAAGGGGAGCGGGGATTTTTAGCGTCCCAAAAAGGGGGGCGATGTGGGGGGCGGCGATCGCCGTGCGGCTACCTCCGCACTTGAGAAGGCCAATGTCCGGATGTCGAACAAGTGCCGTACCGCATGATACCACCTTTTCCAAGCCTTCCATTTCCCCAACAATGCTCGAACCCAGCGTGCCACTCCGCCGAAGCTCACTCCTCTCCCCTTCTAAACATTCCGGGCTTACTACCGCCACACTCACAACGGCTAATGCTTAGAAGCAAAGTAAACTATTGCGGGATAGTCAAAATTACTGAAGTATTAGGGCTGCACCTCCTACCCTTTTCTCATTAGCCCCCTCTGATCCTGGGTTCCATTTCTCTACCACCGGAAACACCGAAGATAACTCGGATAAGGTATAAAGCACCTTGGTGCCCCCTCCCCCCGGCCTAGCCCTCCATTTTCAATCAGCAACCTCTGTTTGCCTGCTCGGTACAATTGTTGTCCTTATCCTTTACTTTCAACCTTAGCTCTCCACTCTGTAAAGGCAAACATCGTATCATAAACATGTCTGAATTGTCGGCAGCTCGTTATGGAAAGGTAGATAGAACGAATAGCCCTTTGTACTAAACAACTAGCTGAACAACATGGAAACAGGATAACATTCGTCTCTACAAAGTTCACCGCGATGAAGCTACAAAAACCCATACTGTCACTGAAATGACCGTGTGTGTGCTTCTGGAGGGTGACATTCAGTCTTCGTAAGCCTCCCAGCCCCGAGGAAACTCCTCGTTTACTTATAAAGCTTCTAGGTACACAGAGGCAGACAATAGCGTCGTCGTAGCTACAGATTCTATGAAAAACACTGTTTACTGTGAGTTCCCTGTTCTGAGCTTACTCTTGAGCTTCGGTTAGCTAACCATCATGCTCCCAGTGCTCGCCAAGCAGAATCCAGTGACTCCGCCAGAGCTCTTTGGCTCGATTCTAGCCTCTCACTTTCCAGAAAAATATCCCCATGTTCATGCTGCCCATGTAAAGATCATCACGCACCGATGGACGCGTATGACAATCGATGGCAAGCCGCACCCACACTCATTCCTTCGGGACGGCGCAGAAACTCGCAACACTGAAGTCGTGTGCAAGCGAGGGGCAGGCATCATCGTGAAGTCGGGGATCCAGGGGTTGCTGGTTCTCAAAAGTACTGGTTCGGCTTTCCATGGCTTCGTTCGGGATGAATACACCTCTTTGGGCGAAACCTGGGATCGCATTTTGAGCACCGAGGTGGACGCCAATTGGGGGTGGCGCCTATTTAAAACATTAAATGACGTAAAGAACAATATTCCACTTTTCGACAAGGCTTGGGAATCTGCACGAAATATCACTCTTAAAACATTTGCGAACGATAACAGCGCGAGCGTCCAAGCCACCATGTATAAAATGGCCAACGAGATACTTGCTGCCGTTCCAGATGTGAACAGCGTTGATTATTCCTTGCCGAACAAGCATTACTTTGAGATTGGTAAGTTATTTCCCGAGGTTCTAGTTTGTTGTCAGTTGTGGATCGTTGAACTTACCTGATCTATTAGATATGGAATGGCATAAAGGGCTTAAGAACACCGGTAAGGATGCCGAGGTGTATGCGCCTCAATCCAGTCCCAGTGGTTTGATCAAATGCACAGTCTCTAGAACCAGGACCTCAAAGCTCTAGGTGTACATGGCAGCTACTACTTCATGTTTGATAAACCCACCCTCCTCCTATTTATTTATGCATTCCAATTTTAATCCTTTCATTTCAAATTTGCACATCTGAGCGGTGTACCAAAGTTCTGGAGGTACCCCGGTCCATTTCCCTTACCCCTCTCTTCGTGCCCCCCCCTTTAATGTAGATTAGGTGTCTGGCTTGTGGATGACTGAATTTAAATCTAAATTTATACATATACGGCTTCACGAAATTTTATGATACTGAGGTTTTGGATTTCGACTGTCCCATGTTGATGGCGTCCTGTACTGGCGTTTTTGATAGGTATCCTGCTGCAGGCCGGGGCTTCACGTAATGTTTACCATCTAACCTGACCAAGTTTTCCTTATATGGATGACCAAATCCCTCGAAAGCTATCCGGGCAGAAAATTAGTCACGACAAGCAACATTGCCGTGGTGCCCCGGAACCAAACCTCTTAGTCTTGCCAGCCGAACGTCCCTTAGCCGATTCTTCGGAAGCATGCCCGAGACAGCCCTACGCAGCACCTCCGCACCTCCGAATTTCCGGATCATCCTGTCCATTGTGATTTCCTGGAGATGACCAGGCCTTGTTGAATGCGAGTAGTATTTCTTCTTCATCCGCTTGTCACCAGTGATCTTAAGGTAGGCGCACCCAACTGCTACCACGTAGTCACCACAATCCGCTACGTTAAAAAACCCTCAAGTGTCAGACCCCGTACCAACCGTAACAAGTCAAGGGGGGCAGAATGTGGAGACTCACTGCTTGGATCATAGGTTGGCTTATGCTTCCCCATGAGTGTCGTGGCGATTGATGTCGCAATACGACCGAAGGACCGCTGGTCATGGCCCATATCGACGAGGTGCCATGACCGACTGTAGGCCAGGGAAGTCTGTTGGGGCGAAGAAAACCATCCCAGTTAATTCGCTAATCTCAGGAGATATAAAACGGGGGTTTATCGTACCCTTCCGATGTTGATAGACATTGTTGCCTCGGGGGGTGGTCTAGATGGACTGTCTTGGTGGGGGGATGAGATGGTGGTGTCTGGGTTTGGGTTTTTTCTTCTTCGAAAATCGGATCTCGAACTTGACAAGCGAGACGCCCCTTCCTTGGATTATTAAGCATCGAAGCTTCGCGTGCCTCGTCTGGTCGCACCACTCTAGCAACCGAGCAACCGAGCAACCACCTCTCATATGATACTTCGTCGCAATGCGAGTGGGATAGTTTTTTTCTGTTTGAGCTTGTTTTGCGGGAACGAGATACCCTAGCTTTGAAAAAATTATATCGTCATCACTCAAATATACTCGCACATTATGATTGTTCCCTTCCAGGTTCGAAGCACCCCCTCTGGGTATTACGGGCGGCTACGGTGCGTGGGTATCCGGGGAGACTGACTAAACGGCACTCGCTGTCCATAACCTTCCAGACTCTATTCGCCGTGCCATTGGAATGCGACTCTTGTGTACAAGATGTTTCGAGCTCTTTGAAAAGATTGCCGGGTACGCAAGGAATAACCTTACTCCGCCTCCATTCCTACTAACCCATAAGTAAAGGCATTTTAAGCGTAGATGCTGATCTCCAAAAACAGCTTGTCACTGTAGAGGGGACAGGTACAGTCCAACTTCCTTCCTCCCCCTTTTCTTTTGTTCTACAGATACCTAGAAGAAGGAGGAGCATACATTTACATTTTCATATTCGTTCCACAAAACCGGGAAATGTGTGATGCTGACAGACAGGAAGTGGCTCCTTCGGCAATTGTTTCAGCGATTCAGGATACAGGCCGTGATGCGATTCTTCGGGGCAGTGGGAAGCCAAACAGTACTAGTCCCTCCCACGCAGGAAAAAAATTCAAAGTGTGGCTTGTTAACACTGGGCTGGGTTGTGAAACAGGTGCCGCCGTTGCGATTCTAGAAACCCATGCAAATGACATATCAAACCCTGTCCGTGGTCTAGTGAGGATGGTACAAGTGTCATCGAAGCTTACCATACTCGACCTTACCTTACAAGGCCTCTCGCCCGGCAGATATCATGCTACTATACGTGCCTCTGGGGATATATCAAGGGGGGCAGCTTCTACCGGTGACGTTTGGGGAAGGCAGGAATCTGGAAGGGAAGAAGAGGCCGATGTGCCTCCCAGAGGAGAATTCGGATCAATCGATGTTGGAAATTCCGGCGCTGCCAGCGTTCTACTAGACAAGGCTATCGAGGTCTGGGAAATTATTGGCCGTGGCTTTGTGGTTTCAAAAGAGCGGGACGGAAGTTTTAAATCGAATGGTCCTGATACTGTTGTTGGTGTTATCGCGAGAAGTGCTGGTGTCTGGGAAAACGAGAAGACGGTATGTTGGATAAGTTTTCTTGCATATCTCGCAGATCCCCCCCCCCTCCCCTATCCTTCTTACGGCTTAAGGCCCCGACGCCCACTGTGTCCGCCTGTTTCCAAAACAAACTTTACTAGAGATACCTGATGTTTCTAATGCGCTTTTTGGATTTTAGGTTTGTTCATGTTCAGGCAAAACCATATGGGACGAGAGGAATGAAAACGTCGGGCGAGGGATGGTTTGACGTAGTATGATATAGCGTGACACGGTTCAATGATAGTCCGGTAAATGGCGAAGGGGTTTCCTCACATTTGTGACAGCAATGCGGAAAACGACAGGTGTTAGAAAATGGTGTCCTGAAAGCCTGGGTAACCACGACAGTACTCGTACAGTACAGACATGTCAATGAGCAGAAGACAAATCATTATTTCCATGTGAGGCAAGAATCAATCCACGGTAGTCCAGGGATAAACCCTTTTTTATATTGAGAGCCTTCCATAATATACCGGTACTGTAAATGAATCCCATCACCGCCATCCCACATAATTACTTCACTCACTCTCACTCACTCATGGGGTTCACCTGAACCCACCCGCTAGTATTTAATCTACGATGGGCCTCGAGCCAAGAGTGGCTCGGAGGCAGGTTTCAAGATGATCGTGGGTTAGGACTTTGGTTTGTTACCATTAACAGCAGAGTCCAGGTCTTCGACAAGTAGTCCACCTACCCCGGAGCACTCCTCAACCTCCAGTATCTGCAAGGATGGCGACTACAGATATCTTTCCAAGTATCTCCAATTCGTGGCTATACTGAGATAGATGGATAATTTAGGTTAAGGGTAGATCAGGGGTAAATAATGTGGATGGAATTCACTAAACAGCAACCTAAATATCTCTTCCGTGTATCATACTTAGACACCAGTACGGTATCGTGCTGGTCTATCGATATGCCACAACCTTATCAGCTTTCACTATGCTCTTAGATATGTGCGCTGATGGTGCACAGTACGGCACCCATGAGGTTCAAAACAAAACCCACGAATGCTTCCTCCAATACCAGTGTGCCCTTGGCTTCTCTTGGCCTTTTTCCCACACAAAGTCCGTAACCAGCCGCCGCGTTCGAAGAGCAAACCAAAAGAGAAAAGAAAAGAAAAGAAGAAAAGCCCACCACAACACGCGCCATACAGTATTTGGGTAAGGGGATGGCCTTTCAAACCCCGGGAACCTGCATGACAGCCGCAAACTTCCCGCGTTAAATACGAGTACCACCCATCACCAACAATCCCGTTGGCTGGCAAGAGATGGCGTGTTTGCGACAGATGCGCGAAGAGTCGGAAATTGTAACCTCAGTGGAGCTCGCTTTTTTTCCTTTCCTTTCTTTTTTTTCCTTTCTTCACTTTTCTTTTTCACTTTTCCTTTCCTTTCGTTTCTTCATGAATGAATATCAAACCATTCATGAGACGAATATGGCTTCAGTAGCCTGGAAGACTCAAAGTTTCCATCATGGCACACATGTCACGTGGCGGTGCGTGCGTGTGGGGACAAAAAAAGGGGGGGGGAAGATTGGGTTGGTGGTCTGGAGAGAGTTGAGGAATCTGTCATATTACCGGTACATGCTCAGATATCGGAACGCATAAATTTATGATTAACCTCGCAGAACTGCCATGGGGTGGGATGTACTCGAGTACTCGAGTAGTGAGTGATGGGAAAGCTTGGTATGCCCTTACAATTACAGGCGAGAGATGCCTGGTTTATCGGTCGGTGCTCATCCCTTAGGGGGCGACGGATGGGAATACGGTACCGAGCCACCATACTCGAGTAGGAACATGCAGTACTTGTAGTAGTGCTGTCCTGTAGATGCGACAGGTGTTTTGGAGTAGAATCGCCTTGAAGGAGATGGAGTGTGGGAGTGTGGGGAGGAGGGTGTGTTCAGACGGCTACCGTATCGCTAGATGAGGGTTTCAATTATTTTCCCAGACTTGGTAGGTTCATAAACAATCACTGGGAGAGGTATCATACCTTACGGGTGCTGCTGTGCTAGTACCATACTGTAAAAGCCTACCGGCCCCGGCATTGTTTCGAATTTCGAACACAAACTTTATGCGCAGCAACGGTCAGGTCACTTGCGAGTTGCAACATGGTACACACTTGCAGTAGGGGATGGATGGAGGGGGGGGATTTCTTGGTGTTTAATCTTTCCTCACTTCGTGTATCTTTTTGTTTCTCCCCTCTCCGCTGTAACCTGTATGACACTATGATACCATGCCAAAAAGGATGAGTTGTCCAATTAACATGCGGAGAAATTTTAAAAATTTTAATAATCACAATACCGGTATTGTACCAGGTGGTCTACCAGCAAAGGGGGAAAGTGGAGTCCCATAGCCGAATAGCGCTTCTGTTAATATTACGGGCGAATGGGTGGGCCATTCAGCTATTGGTCAATCACGGGGTCAAGAGAGGGAAAGGTGTAAACCCTTAGGGCTAGGGTGCTCGTTGGAGGCCCCAGTCTGTTGGTTCGTCACCGAGAAAGGGTAAGGGTGAAACCTGTCGATTCACAGATTCTCACACCTTCTCCACTGATGTGCCCAACCAAACTTCAACGCCAACCAGTGGGCCAGCTCTGCTGCCACAATTGATCCCCCTGAGTTACAGCAAAGCGAAGGGTCGGAGACTTTTCTCTCTTCCATCTCCCGAATGGAATAATTTGCTCCGGAAAGGCGCCAACGTGCATCTTGGTGATGATCAGGGTGTGAGTTGAGTGTTACGTACAATCCTCATTTTGACCGTTAAGGGGCGGAACAATTACCATGATTCCCATTGCACTTTATGGAACCGAGACACAGATCAGCACTCCCTCTTTCTGGTCTTCTCTTAAATCCCCTAAATTTTTCTGTTCTTCAACCAACCAACCAACCAAACGATGGATCAGCCGTGACAGAGGGACGGGGGCAAGTTCTTTATTATTGCTGCTGTGTTATTGTCATTATTCTCTTCTTTTCCACCTATCCCGCTGGCAACCCAGCTAATACTGCTATGTGCGTGAGCGGATTCTTCTTTATTACTACCGGTATTATTATCGGTCCTTTCGTGCTGCAGGAAAACAAACTGCACGGGCTGTTTTCTCGTTCCTTTTTAATTAGGTTCCTCTTACAGGGTCTTTTGGTTCTTGTTCGCACTTGGCCTTGTCACGCTGGTGCATTTGTACAGTACATACCTTGAAGCTGTGCTCATTTCATTCCTTTTAGGTGATGAGAATCGGTATGCATGTGCTTCAAGCTCTCTTAACGAGAAAGTATCATGGGGAGTAGGGCTTTCTTGTCTTGTCTTGTTGTCTTACTTCCTGAGGAGGTGACCTTGAAGGCTTGTTTACCTTGGGCTAGAATTGTGCTATGCATTGTACGCACCCCAGCACTCGTAATAGAAGTTACTCGAATAAAAACAAGTACCTGAAAACAGGGCTTGTGAATTTGTGTGGACGCTCAGATATGCACGGATTTTTTGCCATATATTTTGCAAATTCCTATTTTCGGGTACTTTTTTGTCTGCCACGAGCATGGGGGTGTCTCTCTTTACTATATTTTTGTGCTGTCTCTCAAGCCGTTTGTATCTAATAATGTATCACAGCTTCAAGGTTTGCCGACTTCGAGAGCGAGGGAGAAAAAAAAAAGATTGTAAGTGAGAGTAAAATAGTAGCTGCCCTCAAGCGCCAGCCATTCTTTATTTCCTTTATTTTCCCCTTTACTCTCTCCTTATTAATCCAGCAGGTTCCCTCCTTTCTTTCCCTCCTCCTTTTTGCTCCTGCTCTCTTTATCCATTGCTTTGCCTTGCCCTACGGATTCTCAACAACCTAAACCACCTCATCACTCCCTACACCCCCCCTAACGCCCATCTTCACACAGACTACTATTATACCCGAATATTATAGATACAGGCTTCAGCAGAATATCTCATACTATACCACCCCCTCAAACGCCACACCCCTCCCTTCCTCCCCTTCCCATTCATCAAACTCCTCGCTCAACCCAGGGATACACGCACACACCCCCACAGTCCACCTCCCCCTCGACTTTTTCCCCAGCTACCTCCCATATCAAGGCTCTGCCCTGCAAGCGCCTCCATTCCATTGCGCGTTGCTCACCAGATCTATCACATTCAAATTGAGCAACGGTCCCTCTGACTTACATCTCGCGTTGACCCCCCCCCCCTTCTGTTGAATTCTTTGGTCGGACCAATTTCGCCGCTGTTCTCTTTTATCCTTCAATCCCTCTCTTGTTCTTATTTTCACTCGCTCTTTAATCCGGGTTTACAGAATACTGGGCCCTTGATCTTACCCGTTCCCCCCCTCTTCCGTTGCTTTAAACATCTTTGTTTCACCAATACCTTTTTCGTTCCTTGGTCGAAAGCGTTTTACCTTATTTTTTTTCTTCGAAAAGCTTCAACTCGTGCACTATTACAGTGGCTTCTCCTTCTTTTGTTTGTTACCCCTATTATCTTGAGAGAGCGAAACGGAGTGGAACGCTTGGAGGAGGAGATCGGAGAAAATTGAGGGAATAGCCCTTTTCATCCACTCGACGCACACACTTCTCAGTGAGAGCCCCGGTGGTGCTTTTTCTCCAATAAAAAATTATCTGGTTCGCACCTTGAGCAGGTCCAATTACTGTCTTGCGAATTAACTTGGCTACCAATCGCCAGCTGGCCTGCGACCGTTTTTCTTCGTGTTCACCAGCCCCTCTTTTGGCTCCTGAAGGCTCCCCCTCATCCGAGGTGACCTTCGTAACGAACAACTACTTGCTACTCTCTGTGGCTACTAACACGAAATGTCACTCAAGCAGGTATGTTCACGGAATGGGGCGTATGGAAGGCTGGGGCCTTTTTTTTTTTTTTTGGTGAGAAAGGTCCCTTTTTGCTGATTTTCGGGGGCGACAATAGGAAATCGAGAGTTGGGTTGAGGCTTTGAACTACTACGACCAGCAGAACTATGAGAAGGCCTTGGAGATATTCGAGACCAATGCCGACACTTCTAAAATTTACTTCAACATTGGGATGATCCATGCGACACTCGGTGAACATGACAAGGCCGTAAGTTGTTTATCGGGAATCCTGGGGTCTTCAGGACGCTCCTGTAGGAAAGCGGCATTACTGACAAGAGTTTCTTTTTTTTTTTCGACTTCCGTTGTAGGTCGAAGCATACCAAAAAGCTACCAAGCTTGACCAGTTCCTTGCCGTCGCATATTTCCAACAGGGCGTGTCGAATTTTTTACTGGGAGAGTTTACAGAGGCTATGGCCAACTTCAACGAGGCCCTTCTATATCTGCGGGGGAATACCTACATCGATTACGATCAGCTCGGATTGAAGTTTAAGCTCTTTTCGTGTGAAGTGCTGTTTAATAGGGGTCTTTGCTACATATACGATCAGGAGCTCGAGCAGGGGATGAAGGATTTAGAGTATGCTGCAAAGGAGAAACAGGTGGATGATCATAGTGTGATTGACGATGCTATCAAGGAACAGGCCGAGGTATCCAGGTTTTCTCAACTAGTAGCTTTCTCCCAGGGGCTGACATGAGAATCCATGATGTAGGGCTATACCGTATTTTCTGTCGGTGTCGGTGTTTTATATCGACCGAACGAGGCCAAGGTCAAAAATGTGAAGGCCAAAGATTATCTAGGAAAGCCAAGATTGGTTGCAGCTTCAGATGCACAGAATGCATTCACAGGCTTCGCAGGAACGGAGGTTAAGAAGGTATTCTGAAAATCGTGAATATTGGGGTTAGCTTGTGAGGCTTTAAGCTAACATCGGACGGCAGCAAAATATGTCGGAAACTGCTCCAACTGATGATCGAACGGATATCTCATTTGCTGCGACAACGCTTGTCAAATCCGAGCTGATCCCTCGTCGAAGATCAGATACCGCATCGGAGGAGAAGTCAACCCAGCCTGCGCTACGGGGAGAACGCCAGGTCTTCCCGCCGACACCGCCCCCCGAGAACGAGTTTTCACCATCTGCACAGAAACCGGTCCGTAGTAACACAGTTGGTGGACCGTCAACTGGTAGATCGCTCTCTGTACGTGGGGCGGCACTAGCACGTGCTAGGAGCCATGATCGTGACAGAGGCGGTGGTAGGATCGATGAGGGTACTGGAGGGCGCTATAGTCCACCACCAAGAAGACCTACTGTTCGTGGTCAGCCAGAGCCTCGCCGTGCATACTCGACACGTGCTCCTTCCTCTTCTTCAACTTCAGTCGCGTCAAGATCAAGGACTGTTCGTGAAGCGCCCCGACGTCGAGATGACCGTATGAACGACTATGCGGATGAAATTGAAGGTAATCCATACAGCGATGAGGTCTATGACCTTTATGTTGATGGTCGTGAAGCCCCACGAAGAGGAGGTCCTGTAGGTGGTTCAGTCAGAAGTCGGGGTCCTGCGCGCCGTCCAATGGCCCGAAACCATTACGTAGATGAGGATGAATACGCGAGCGAAGCGTACGAAGGGTCATCTTTTGACGAGGACGAATTTGAAATGCTTGATGCCCGTAGCGTCCGTAGCGGATCATCCCGCCGCCCAGATGTGAGAAAGGTGAGGACATACCCTGCATGAACTAGTTAACCCCGTGCCCGGAAACGAGCTGGGGAATGACCATTTGTCAAGTCATTCTTTTGAATGTTTGGCTTCATTTTGGACGAAACTGCAAGTCACTTGGACACCCCAGTCATTGGCGGCTAAACCCGAACAGGAAACCTTCCTGTAAGAGACTTGGTAAATTTGATGAAATGTTGCAACTGAGAGGATCGCAAATGATTTCCTCAGAAAATCGACCAATCAATATCTGTCCGAAGGGGGGCTTGTCCGAGCGGCCTGTGGTTTCGTCTATTTTTTAATTCTTATTTTTTTTTTCGGGTTGCTGACTTTTTCTGAATTTTGATTATCTAGATTAAGGTTAAGGCCCATCACGAGGATGACACACGCATGATCATGATATCGACGGGAGCAGAATTTGACGAGTTCGTCACTCGCTTAAAGGACAAATTCGGGTTCCGGGGTAAAATTAGGTGCAAAATCCGGGACGAGGATGGTGATGGTATGATTAGTCTCTCGGATCAAGAAGATCTGGATATGGCTCTTTCATCAAGCAAGAAGGCCGCGCGGCGCGACCGTGCCGACGTCGGAAAACTCGAGGTAAGAAGGGAAAATGATTACTCATACAATAAACCCCCAACGTTGAACGGCGCTTCTTTTTGTCCGTCTGTTCAATCTACTCTCCTGCGCGTCCGTGTTTTTTTTTCTTTCGCTTTTTTACTTTTTTGGGTGTTTTTTCTCCCCTACTCCCGTTTAGAAAGACGTCATGCTGCCACATCCGAAAGTTCGAGTTCCGCCCGCTGACAAAACGTCTTTTGCTACAGATTTGGGTCACAGAAACATGATCGGATCAAATTCCCAGCCTCTGCCCCACCGGAACCATTTTCTTCCGTTTCTTTTCTTTCTTTTTTTGTCCAACTTTGGGCGGCTTTGCTTCGCTACTATCGTTTATCACACTAATCCATTTTTGGGCAATCTTAAATATTACAAACCTTCAGCCCTACAGACCCTTTTTCTTTCCTCTTTTGCTTTTCGTTTATTGGGATTTATATTGCATGACTCCTGACGCTGGAGTCATTTAAACTGCATATGCGAAACCGGATCCTCTCGATATCCAATTTCCATCGATGACTGCATTTTCTGGAAGCGCCGTAACGCAGAGCGTCCCTTTTTGTTGCCTCAATTGAGTGTATTTGCAATTGCGTTTTTTTCTTTTTTGTTCCAATCGTTTGTTTCCCATCCGTAATTTGCGCGCTTTTTCTGTATTGTATGCTGCCGCAGCCAGCGAGGGGGGCATTATTTTTCCATTTTCTTCTTTCTCACTTCTCTCACTTATTATTTTTACTTTTTTCTGGTAATCTAAGACGGTCGAAATGCCCTGACGAAAAAAAACCCCCACCTACCCCATAAGTTACAGTAGTTTAGATCAAACCTTATTTTTTATCATTACATTTTTCCATCATTTGATTTGTCACAACTGGACAGCATTGCCTTTCCTGATCTAGCACCAAAACTTCCCGACTCCCGGCTACGGTATTTCGTGCCAGATGCCAATCTCGTAATGTAAGGTCAGTCTTCGAGCACTGGACTCGAACAGGACCTACCGTACTCGAGTACAGTACGGGTAATGTAAGTTAAGCTCGCCGATGCACAATGATGTGATACTGTAGGACGCCGCAAGAGCTCCGCCATACCCTCCCCTCACCCAGCCTCATTCTCATTCTCATTTCCATAGCGTCGCAGTAAGCTCACCAGCCAACTATCATAGTTTTTTTTTTTCAATATGATAGGATACGGTGGGTCACGATAAACTCTGCAGGACACGGACAGGAACTACTGTACGAGTACTTGTACTCGTACAGTACCTACGCCACTGTGCTATTTTCTATGCCGATCTGCACATCCACCTACCGAAAAATTGACCTGGTCTTGTGTTTTTTTCGTTTTTTTTTCATCTTCTTTCTTCAATTGACTGGCCCACGGAGTACCGTAAGTAATGTTCACTCACTCACTCACTCGTATCTACCCTGCCCCACTTTACACCATTTCAGCAACGGGTGTGAGTGAGTGAGTGGGGTAAGCAATTGACCAGCATGCACCCTATGTTCCCTGGGAAGTCTAGCGAAAGACTCGGGTATCTATCTACCCATCTGTTCATACTATGATAATTGTGTCTGCCGGAAAAGGAATTGGTTGGTTGGGAGGGGACGGAAGGGGAAGGGAAGGGAACGGTGTAATGTCTGATAGGAATTTTCGAGCATACGGTAATTGCGGTGTGTACTGTCCGAGTTAGCGGTAAACTTAGTAGGTGCTTGCTTCTAGAAGGAAGGAAAGGAAAGGAAGGAAGGAAGGAATAGGAGGAATAGGGAAAAAAAGTCCCTTGGATACCGGCAGATGATTCTTTTTGTGGAACGGTCCCTACTTTTTTTTCTCTTGGGATTTCCTTGTGGAGGGGTAAGGTCGGTAGGTTGGTATGATAGGGCTGGTGGATGGATTGATGGATGGATGGATGGATGGGGACAAGTTATCGACAAGTTCCATGCGGGGATGCATCCACCGATACAATTGAGTGCGGCCTAGCCGAGGATATACTATGTGAGTTTTTATTGTGCTTGGTTTGCTTGATGTGGAAAGCCTTACCCTTCCATTGTACCTACGGTATCCGACCTGCTCGCTCGTTCGCTTTCTTGCCGAGGTTGGTTGGTAATTGGTAATTGGGAAATGTCCTGTGCAGATTGTGTGTATACTCGTAATTGAAATTGAATGGGGCTTTGTGAACACGGCTGCTATACTGCATACTACCAGAATTCAGTTTTTTCCTTGCTTAGATCTTGAGTGTCATGCAAATAAGTGGTCGGGTTCGAGAGCGTCCTTTCGGTCACCAGAATATGTGTATGTGATGTAATGTAATGTACGAGTAAGTGAGACCGTGACCGTGAGCGGGTGTGTGTGCTAGATAGATTTGGGGGTTTTGTTGCGAGGTTGATCGCGATAGTCCCAAGTCGAGTTGAGTATGATGATGATGATGATGATGATGATGATGGCCATTGGGATTGGGTTGCCAGTACTGGTATTGATTGTGTGAGGAGAGCGGAGGTTGGATACGGTGTGCGGTGCGAGGGGAAACTATGGTAAGGCGCAGAGAGAGAGGGGGGGGGGGGACTTAGGCAGGTTTTGCATCATCTCAATTCTCAGGCATTTCCTCTCGAAAGCGGTCAGTGACTTGTTTGCTGGGGGTGGGATCGACAGCTCGCTAGCGGGCTACCCACCGGTACCGGTGTCGTCGCTCGCCTGTCCTTGTCCCGCCTCGGAACCTTCCTCTCGCCTTTTTAACGTTTAACTTTATCCTTTGTGGACCCGTGCCCTATTCGTACCGGGAGGCCCGTCCGCCTAACAAAGCCTTTTCACTCTCTTACCGATACCGGAAACTGCTCCGTAGGTCCACTTAGCCTACCGTAGCTCACCGCAAAAAACCTTGTGAAATCCGCTGTCAGGTTATCAGCGGAAAACCAGCCTGTTAGCCTAGGATAGGTTTAGTTTGACGGGTTACTAGCGGAATTGCGAATATCATACCGCTAGCGAGAGATCCAACACCTCTGTTAGTAGTAAGTTTAAGCGTATTCCACAATCCAAGGGAACACTACAGGGCTAGAAAACATGTTTTCAATTCTATAGGATGGTGGAACACCCACTCATATGGGGTGTTAAACCTCCGCGATCACCGGCAGAAACGGTCAAAAATTCCCCAGGCCGATCTCAACGTCGTCGCGGTAATACCTTGCGATGAGACTCGATAAGCATGATATTAGATTAAATCCCAATCCCAATTTCCTTCAATGAGCAGAGTATTAGGCCCACACGCAAGCAAGCAAGCAAACAGGCGAGTAGGCGTGCTTGAAACCATGGTGTTGCGGTATAATCATGCCACGGCGATGCCCCACGCCTAACAAACAAAGCTTCGCTAAACAGTGAGTGGGGAGCCTTTGAGCCTTGATTCCTCTCCTGAGCATGGCCCTTTAAATTACTTTTTTTGTTAATAAAAAGGGCACAAAAAAGGGCACAAAAAGGGCATCTATCAGGCCTCAAGCCTGTAAGGCGGATGTGGAGTATCGTAACACTTCTCCTCTCGGTGTAGCCCCCCACCACAAAGTAGGCTGTCGGGGCAAGTGCCAGATTGCAACCTCTCCCCAGTCAGCCCTGTGGCCTCTGGTTTTGGGGGGGGACCTTTAGAATAATTACCATGCACTTGGCGATCAGCCCTTTCGGATAAATTCTTCCTGTACTCGTACAGTACGGTATTGTTACGAAAATTGGAATTTTATACCGTCGACCGGGAAATACCATCGAAAAAGTGGAACCTTTGCAGGGATAGCCGGCCCACATTTCAATGAACAACAAATTCTTTACATCTTTACACACCGGCATATCTTTTTATCCCTAAAACAGTGCAAAGAAATTGAAAAAAATGACTGGAAAAAATAAAGAATTACTTTACCCTGCTATTCTAATTTTTTCTGATGGTATATTTCCCTGTCGATGGCATCTGAAAGGGTTCAAGCTTCGTCTCCACTACTTTCCGGACCCCGCTTTCCCCTTCCTATTTAGGCAGGTGTTAATGGGGTAAACACCACCAAAAATCTCACGATCCTGCCTGGCCACTGAACTTGGAGCTTCATAAGTGTGCTGAGAGGATCCCATCATGGGATAAAACACCATACCTGAGCTAGCACCTTGCTGCTGGCTGTGTTAGGCATACCGGAAGGCTCAGCCTTCCATTAGTGAATAAAGACCTATAGTTACCCTACCTTAGGATTGTGAGTTCAAAAAAGACAAGCCAACACCCCCCTCCCACACCAGCGTTGGAACGGCACTACACCGGCAGACATCGCCGTAGAGGTGTCCCTTCACCAAAGACATGGTCATTAGAGCCCTCTTCGTAACCCCGTATACATCGTGGCCGTCTGTCTGACCGGATCCCGTTCGCAGAATATATGAGGGAAGACCTTTGGCGAGCTTATACAAGTGGTTTGAGCCAAATCGGTCAATGTCGTATAAAGTTACTGAGTACTAAAGAGGAGAGTCGCAAAAGCGGTCACTAAGTAACGGGACGGTTTTACGGACAATGGTTAAGCAACACATTCTATACTCCACGCTCTCGCGATGAAAGTCGCCGAAGTGAATGGTGTTGTTGGATGAGGTAGTCTGAGAAATTAGGCATACCCACACTCACACACATCAATAGTATTCTTCGGATACTGACGGAACTATATGATAACGATATGACTATGAAAGGATAATGGCTATTGGAGCGATTGTCGTGACAAGTCTATCTTTGTAACATGTACACATGTTCCGGTAACTGTATACAGGAGCGGAGTGCAGGATTTCCTATGTTTAGTTTGATTACTTTGCTTACTTTGATTAGTTTGATTGTTTTACAGCCCCAGAGCTATATTAAGGCCCGGTAGCTTG